>JAEEGL013798715.1_pt1 | contig 15592 bp, 12 predicted proteins | sample 9134231 | NCBI WGS metagenome assembly JAEEGL01 (sample SAMN16246548, study PRJNA631951) | gut metagenome | biome: gut microbiome; feature: rumen; material: fiber-attached | host: Bos | place: Iran: Karaj | collected 2018-10
CCCCGTCAGCACCTCCACCAGCGCCGCCAGCACATCGTGGCAAAAGCTGTACTGCCAGTGGGTGCCGGGGTCAAAGCACAGCGGCCGCCGGGCCAGATAGCGCACGGTCTCCCGGGTGGGGCAGCGCCCCTCCGTCTCCCGGAAAGCCTCGTTCAGCTCGGTGGAACTGGTGTTATAGTCGAGCCCCGCCGTCATGGTAAACAGGTGCCGCAGGGTAATCTGATTCTTGGCAGGGCGGATGACGCCGTTCTCACGAACCGTCATCTCCGCAAACTCCGGCATGTAGTCGGCCAGCGGATCGTCCAGCCGGAAGGCCCCTTTTTCATAGAGCTGCAGCGCGCAGACAACCGTGAACAGCTTGGAGCAGGAATAGATGTTGTACCGCTCCGCCCCGGTCATGGGGATGCCCCGCTCCTTGTCCGATACCCCGCGGAAGCTCCGGAACGCAGGCTTGCCGTCTATGCATACCAGGCAGTCGTTCCCGGGGATGCCCGCCTCAATAAAATGATCCAGAAGCGCGTTGAGATTGTCAAACATGCTGTCTCGCTCCCTCTGTTCTTTCCCGGCCTGTACTCACATCCAGGTGACGTTCGGCTCTCTGCGGGGCGGCAGGCGCTCGTACTCAACCTTCGGCCAGCCCAGGACAAGGCAGGTCACCGGCGGGATCCCTTCCGGCAGCTCCAGCATGCCCGCCAACTCCGGATCACAGCGAAAGCCTCCGATCACATAGCCGCAGTGGAAGCCGCCCAGGCCCATGCTTTCAGCCAGCAGTTCCACATAGGTCGCGGCGATGGTGGCGTTGACGACGTCGCGGGAAGAGAACACAATGGCCAGCGGCGCGTTGAAAAAGATCCTGTGATCGCTCAGGTTCATATTCTTTGCCAGCGGAGTCAGACGCGACTCCTCGACCAGAGCCTGGCGGTAGACCGCAAGCGTCCTGTTCTCCACCTCATCCAGCTTGTCCTGGATCACGTTAAAATACACATCCTGGCGGTTTTTGGCCGTGGGCGCGTAATTGGCCGCCTCTATCAGCTTGCGGACAAGCTTCTCCGGAACGGGTTTGTCCTGAAACTGGCGGACGCTGCGGCGGCTCTTCATGGCGAGCAGCAGCCTGTCGGGGTCAAATTCCGTCATCGACCCCAGCTGATCGCAGTCCGTGGTATCCCATCCGGCAATGTCGATCGCATGCATGGGACATACGGCAAAGCAGTGCCCGCAAATGATGCATCTGCCGCCGGTAATGACGGCCTTCCCGTCCTCGATGCGGATCATGTCGCCCACGCAGTCGGCCAGACAGCTGCCGCAGCCGACACACAGTTCGGAATTGATTACAATCTGTTTTGTGTCTCTTCTGTCCATTTGAACGCTCCTTCCCGGCATATGGTTTTGCCGGATATTGAATCCGGCCGGTGTTTTATTTGATTAAAGTTTATTCTCCGCGCCCCGCCTTTGTCAAGCACTTATATTCACAAAATCCGTCTCTTTCCGCCCGGGGAGAGCACCGGCAGACGGCAGAAACACGGTTGACAGTTCTTGTCTTTTTTGTTAGTATTATAGTAGATTTTCAAGTGTTACACCACAGGCGGGTACCTCCGCCGGGAGGATTGCGCATGAATCTGTTGAAAGACATCAAGAGAGACAAGGCGAAGAAGGCGAAGCTGCTGGATCTCATCGGCATTGCCTGCGGCCTTGTCGTTTTGATTATCGCCGTGGCCAGCCTCGTGATTGCGCGCATGCCGGCCGCCAGCGGCGTCAAGGACAGCGAAGTCCCCGCGGACGCTGTGACGCTCACCGGTACGGCGCCCGGCCGCAACGGCGATGTGACCGTGCAGGTGGTTGCCACGCCGGAGAAGATCTATCAGATCAAGGTCACCGAACAGGCCGAGACCCAGGGGATCGGCTCCGAGGCAGTGGCTCAGCTGCCCGGCGACATCTTCCGCGCCCAGAGTCTGCAGGTGGACGCGGTGAGCGGCGCCACCATCACCTCCAACGCCATCAAGGCGGCCATCACCAGCGCCCTGTCGGACGGCGGGATCCCTCTGGCCGCTTTCGGCGGCTCCATCGTCAAGGTGGAGCAGATCGCCCAGAAGGTGGAGACCCACTCCGGCGTCACGGTGCTGCACGCCTCCGACTGGGCGGAGCAGTACCCGGATATCTATGAGAGCTGGTCCATGACCCGCAACAACGACGAGGTCGTGGATTATCTGAAGCAGTACCCCATGCTCCCCACGCTGTATGAGCCCTACGGCTTCTCCTACAGCTACGGCAGCGCCCGCGGCCACTTCTACGATGTGACGGACATCGAGGAAACCGGCCGTCCCCACGCCCTGGCCAACTGCTGGACCTGCAAGACGCCTGATTTCACCAACCTGGTCAACGAGATGGGCGACGAGGCTTATCAGCTGGCCTGGACGGACGTGCAGCAGCAGATCGTGGAGGGTATCAGCTGCTACAACTGCCACGCCAACACCCCCGGCGAAATCACCATCACCCACACCTACTGGATCGACGCCGTGGGCGAGGACTTTGATAGCATCGACGCGGCAAACCTGGCCTGCGGCCAGTGCCACAACGAGTATTACTTTGACCCGGTCACCAAGGCCACCAAAATCGCCCACAACAGCCTGGAGAGCATGGCGCCGGATTCCATCCTCGCCTTCTTCAACGACGCCTCCAATTTCGCCGACGGCAAGATCTTTTCCGATTACACCAACCCGCGCACCGGCGTGCAGCAGATCAAGGTGCAGCACCCCGAGTTTGAGACCTTCCTGGGCGAGGGCAGCCAGCACCGCAGCACCTACACCTGCGCCGACTGTCATATGCCCGACGCGGTGAACGCAAGCGGCGTCACCTACCGCAGCCACGAGCTCATAAGCCCGCTGGACAATCCGGAGCTGATCGCCAACGAGTGCTCCAAGTGCCATGTGGATCTGGTTTCCGAGGTCCGCGCCGTGCAGGAGCGGATCGAGGCCCGCACCTATTCCGTCGGCTACGAGCTGGAGTTCCTCACGGAGCTGCTGGCCGACGCGGTGGAGAGCGGTAAGTACAGCCGGGTGGAGCTGGACGCCGTCCGCGCGCTGGCCCGGGACGCGCAGTTCTACTGGGACTTCGTGTTCGTGGAAAACAGCGAGGGCGCCCACAATCCCGCCTTGACCGAGGACTGCCTCAGCAAGGCCGAGGCCCTGGCCAACCAGGCCATCGCCAAGCTCAGATAACAGGGCAAATCATCAAGCCGCCCGCCCTTGGGGGCGGGCGGCTTCTGCATATGGAGTGCTTTCCATGAAAAAAGTATTGCGTTTCCTGCGTTCCATGCGCTTCGGCATCCTTCTGCTCACGCTGATCGCCGTCTGCTCCGTGCTGGGCACCGTGATCCCCCAGGGCCGGGAGATCTCCTGGTATGCCCAGACCTATCGGAGCTTCCACGGCGTCATCCTGCTGCTGAAGCTGAACCGGGTTTTTGAAAGCTGGTACTTCATCACCCTGCTGGTGCTGCTGTGCCTGAATCTGACGCTCTGCTCGCTTGTCCGCATACGCACGGTGGTCCGGAGCCGCCGCACAGAGACGGAGACTGCGGCCGCGCTGCCCGTCTTCGTGCGTCTCTCCCCCGAGGGGATGGCCGCACTTCGGGCCTGGCTGACCCGGCAGCACTGCCGGCAAACGCGCATCGGCGCGGCGGAGCTTTACAGCAAGCACGGCTTCGGGCGCTACGGCAGCTTTCTCACACACCTTTCGATCCTTCTGGTCGTCCTGTTCGGCGCGGCGGCCCTCTACGCCCCAGCCACAATCGACCAGCCCTGCCTGCCCGGAGAGAGCGTCGTCATGGCTGACGGCACCGAGATCGCCGTGAACGCTTTCCACATTGAGGATACCTCCGGCCGCCTGGACTACGCCAGCCGGATCCAGATCCGCCTGCCGGACGGGCGCTCCAGCCCCTGGGCGGAGATCCGGGTCAACCACCCCCTTTCCTTTGGCGGCTATAAAGTCTATCAGCAGACCTACGGGACCGCCGGCTCCGTCACGGTGACCAATCTGGCCACCGGCGGCAGCGATGATTTTACCCTCACCGACACGGCGCTGCTGAGTCTGGACGGGGCCAACGGCCTGTGGTACGAGGCGGTGTACCCCGGCTATCTCCTGGACCCCAGCGGCAATATGACGCTCATCACCTCCACCACCGGCCACTATGAAAACCCGATCTATCAGGTGCTGCTGGCCGCCGACGGCGTCCTGAGCCCGATCCTGGTCTTCCCCGGGGAGGAGCTGGAGGCCGGAGGCCTGCGCTTCCGTTTCAACGAGCCGGTGGAATATCCCGGCCTCCGCATCAAACGCACACCCACCGTCATCAACGCCCTGCTGATCGCCTCCTTCCTGCTGCTGATCCTGGGCCTGTACATCACCTTCTTCCTGCCGCCGGTGCTGGTCAAGGTGGAGGATACAGGCTATACTGTAGCCGGGCCCAAGCCGGAGGGCCTGCGCATCACGCTGGAGGACGAATTCAGGCCTTATCAATTGACAGAGAGGGAGGAGCCCACATGAAGATCCTGTTCTTCACGGCCTTTGCCGTTTACGCCGCCGCGCTCATCCTGCAGTTTACGGGAACTGCGTTCAAAAAGGAAAAGCTGCTGCGGTATGCCTGGTATATTTTTCTGGCGGCGTTCACGCTGCACAGCCTGTTCCTCCTGGTACGCGGCATTGCCGCCCGGCGGCTGCCGCTGTCCAACCAGTTTGAGTTTGCCAACGCCTTTGCCTGGGGCGTCGCGCTGATGCTGATCGTCATCCGCAGGCGGCTGAAGGCGGACTGGCTCAGCGTCGCCGCCATGCCCATGGCCCTGCTGATCCTCACCTATGCCGCCCTGCAGCCTATGGAGATCCACGACCTGATGCCCGCCCTGCGCAGCGCCTGGTTCGGCATCCACATCGGCTCTGCCGTGCTCTCCTACGCCGCCTTTGTCCTGGCCGGCTGTGTGGGCCTGCGCTATGTGCTGCTGGCGAAAAAGGAAGGCGCCGACGCGGCGCGGCTCCGGCAGATGGACTTTCTCAGCTATCGCATGGTGGCCTTCGGTTTTCTGTTCCTGACCGTCGTCATCCTCTCCGGCGCCATCTGGGCCGAACAGGCCTGGTCGTCCTTCTGGACCTGGGACCCCAAGGAGGTCTGGGCGCTGATCACCTGGATCATTTACGCCGTGTATCTGCACCTGCGGCTGCGCAGCAAGCGGCAGGGTGTCATGATGGCCTGGTATGTCATCATCGCCGTGCCCGTGGTGTTCTTCACCTTCGCCGGCGTCAACACCCTGATCCCCGGGCTGCACTCCTACGGCTGAAAATCAAACCGAAAAGACGGGCCGACACCAAAGGTGTCGGCCCGTCTTTTCACGGGGCTGCATCATCCAAGCTGTGCAAACAGGGTCAGCTGGCCGGTCTCTCCATCGACCGCGTAGATCCGGTTGGCGCCGATCTGCGCCGGGTCGGCAAACAGCCCGGCAAAGCGGCTGCGGAAATCCTCGTTCATGTGATAGACTGCGAGGAAATCGTAGTGCTCCCGCAGCTCCTGCCGCAGCTGCTCCGGCGTGGTCGGCCGTGTCCACACATCGCCCTCATAGAAGGGCTCGCCCAAGCTCCAGCCCAGGGGCGCTGAAACGGCGTGGGGCCGGAAGCTGAACTTGGTCATATACAGATAGTACTCCGTGTCCTCCTGGGACAGGAAGTAAATCCGCGCCGGCTCGCCGCTGTACTGCGCGTCAAAGGCCTGTTCCAGCGCCGTGATCGGCGCCCGCGCCTCCGCGGACCGGGTCACCGACTCCCGATTGCTCAGGTTGATCAGCGTCTCGGGCGGCGTGCCCAGCAGCACCGCGCAGAAGAGAACCGCCGCCAGCAGGCTCCGGTCCCCCGTCCCCTCCTGAATCAGCGTCATGGCCAAAAACACCGTCGTCAGCCAGATGGACAGCAGCGGCACCGCGATATAGCGCTCCATGGAGGCCAGCTGCAGCGCCTCATAGGCGGAGAACTTGAACAGATACATCACCAGGATGCCCAGCAGGTACAGTGCCAGCTCCGCCAGCTTGAGCCAGAATACCCAGGCAAACAGGCGCGCCCGCTCCGGGTACCGACGCCGGCAGCGCTTGAGCACAAAGAGGAAGGCTGTCAGCAGCAGGGCAAAGAGCACGATATAGGTCAGACCGATGCCGGACAGCGATGCGGACGAGCCGTTTTCCAGAAGCCCCGTCCAGAATAGATCCCGCACATCCTTGCGGTAGCTCTGATCCTGAAACAGCAGCACCTTGAGCAGCTGCACCAGCGAGATCCTGTCCGGATAGGCCACCGCGGCGCCGTTGAGCCGGATGCTCAGCTTCCAGGAGGCCCAGGGCAGCAGCACCGCACAGAGGGCAAGAAGCCCCTTTCCTTTCCACGCCTTCAGCCAGGGCAGAAACCGCCGGCCGTCCGCCTGAAACTCTGCAACGCCGTAGATCACCAGCAGCAGCACGGCAAAGGAGACGCCCGCATCCTTGATCAGCACCAGCATGGCGGCGCACAGCAGAACATAGGCGGGCAGATACCCGTCGTCCCGCCGTTTTTCCAGCAGCAGCATGGCCAATCCCGACGCCGCCACAATGCCCAGTACGGGATCTACATAGATGTGGCGGTAGATGTTGGAAAACAGGAAGGCGGGCGCCAGCAGGCAGGCCGCCGCCAGCAGCCAGCCGGAGACCTTTTTGAACTCCAGATTCCGGAAAAACGGAAACAGGAACGCCAGCACAAAGACCTGAAACGCATGGTACAGCTTCCATTCCGCGAAGTCCCCGCCGCAGAGGATCGACAGCTTTTCCGACAGATACTGAAACAGGGACATGCCCGGCGGATAGGACTGGAAGGTGGAATGGGCCAGGGGGCTTGTGGACAGCGCGCCGGTCTGCACCATGGCCTTCACCACGTCCGCCCAATGGGAAAGCGCGTCAAATTCCGCCGCCATCCGCCCGTAATTGAGCACCGCCAGATAGAAAAACAGCAGCAGATACAGGAAAAACGCAGGCGTGAAGAAGCGGCGCAGGGCGGCCTTCCAGCTGCTTTTCTTTTTCAGCAGCAGGACCAGCGCCCACAGCCAGCACAGCAGACTCAGGCAGACGGCCGCGCCGTGCGCTATGTTCAGCAGCCCCAGCAAGCCCAGTATGTAAGCGGTCAGCACCAGTACGGCGCAGCTGATCGGCAGGGTCTCTTCAAACCTTCTCCCGCTCCGCGCCGCGCACATGGCCGGCAGACCCGCAATGACAAAAAAGAACAGCACCAAGGACAGCATTGTGTCCCTCCTACAGGTTTATTCTGCCGGGCAGCGATTTATTCTGCCGGGCAGCGGAGCACCGCGACCACAGGCCCCTCCAGCTTTTCCGGCTCAAGCACATTGGTGTCCAGCCGCTGCACATTCTCCGCCAGCGCCAGAAAATCCTCCACGGGGCCGATGACCTCGTAGCCGAAGCCGGCGCCGCGATAGTGCATGGGGACCACAATGCGGGCATTGATCGCCTTTGCCGTCTTCCAGGCCGTCTCCGGTCCGATGGTAAAGTACCCGCCCACGGGGATCAGCAGCACATCCACCGGGCCAATCGCCTGAACCTGCTCCTCGGAAAGCTCGTGCCCCAGGTCGCCCAGATGCGCGACGCGCAGGCCCTCTGCCTCCAGGACGGTAATGGTGTTCGGCCCGCGCAGGCGGCCCTGTGCCTCGTCGTGCCAGGTATGCAGCTGCCGGGTGGTAAAGCCGGGGACGCGCCCTGTCAGCTTGACGCCGGCGCTCCAGTTGTGATCGTCGTGGTCGTGGCTGCAGATCGCCGTGTCCGCCGTGACCTCCGGCATGCACAGGCCCGGGACGCTGCCCGGCGCATAGGGATCAAAGACCGCGGAGCCCTCCGCCGTCTCCACCAGAAAACAGGAATGGCCAAGCCAGGTCAGTTTCATATCGGGATACCTCCATATCTCAGCGTGTTATGTATGTTTCTTTTATTATAACAGAAGAGAAACGCCGGTTCAATAAAATAATGTTGACCGGGGTGGTGCAAAATGCTATTATTGTGGTGCTCTTCCCCGCACTCTTTCACTCGGAGGTATCGGATATGCGGCCAAAACTCTTTGGCAGAATTGTGCTCGCCCTTTTTGCGCTGGCACTGTTCGTCGTTTATTCATATTATCACTTCTCCGTTTCCGCATTCAGCGATGACATCGGCGCGCCCGGGGCGACCTACGTCCCCTGGACGGCGGCGGAGCAGACGGCCCGCCCGCTCCTGAACGCGCTGAAGGACGGCCCCGCAACGCCGGAGCCCACGCCCGAACCCACGCCGGAGCCCACACCGGAACCGACACCGGAGCCCACGCTGGACCCCAACTCCCCGGAGGCCAAGGCGCTGGCCCTGGGTCTGCCCAAGCCGCCGGATATCGACGTAAGCCTGCCCCAGTATGTCCTGGTCAACGGGGATCATCCGCTGGATCCCATTGATTACGAGCCGGAAAACCTTGTGTACCTGAACATGGTCGGCGACGACACGGAGATCCGGACCGGCTATGACGGCAACCGCCAGGTGGTGGACGCCCTGATCGCCCAGCCGCTGATCGACATGACCCAGGCCTGCAAGGCCGCGGGCCTGCCCATCTTCCTGTCCTCCGGCTACCGCAGCTACTACATCCAGCAGCAGAATTTCCAGCGGGTCTGCGCCAACAACGGCATCTCCGACGGCAAGAACGCCGAGGGCAATTACATCACCATGCCCGCCGGCTGCAGCGAGCATCAGAGCGGCCTGTGCTGCGACATTACGGACCGCTATCACGAGATCAAAAACGATTCCCTGGCGGAGCTCCCCACCGTCCAGTGGCTGGCCGAGAATTGCGCGGATTACGGCTTCATTCTGCGCTTCCCTGCGGATAAGCGGGATATCACCCACGTTATGAGCGAGTCCTGGCACTTCCGCTACGTGGGCGTGGAAGCGGCGAAGTACATGACCGAAAACAATCTCTGCCTGGAGGAATTCCTGGCGCTCTACGGCGTCGAATAATCCCGCGATCGCAATATTCTCCTTTTCGGAGGCACATATATCTATGAACTGCAAACGATTCGTTCTGGCTGTTCTGCTGGGCGCCCTGCTGCTGGGTCTGGCCGCCTGCGGCGCACAGCCCGCCGCGCAGCCGGAGCCCACACCCGAACCCACCGCGCAGCCGGAACCCACACCTGCACCCACGCCCACCCCGCAGCCGGAGCCTACGCCCACGCCGGAGCCCACACCGGACCCCAACACCCCCGCCGGCCGGGCGGCCGCCAAAAACCTGCCCGAACCGCCGGACGTGGACATCGACAGCTGGGAGTTCCGCCTGGCCAATTCCAACAACGGCATCTCGGAGTACCATATCCCCCAATACGGCGGGATCGAGGGCCAGGGCATTGATCCCCGGATCATGGAACAGGCCTATGCTTTTCTCATGGGCGCACGCGAGGCCGGCTATCAAGCCTATATCGCCGTGGCCTACCGCAATTTCGAATTTCTGTTCTATATGTACCAGCTCATGATCAACCAGCTGGGCAGCGCCGCCGCCGTGGCCGCCGTCTGGCCCGGCCCCGGAACCAGCGAGCATCAGCTGGGGCTGGCCCTGGATTTTACCGACAGCTACGCTTACAGTGCTTACTACGAGTACTTCGACAACACCGGCTTTCGGGATACCGAGCTGTATCAGTGGCTCCATGAACATTGTGCGGAGTACGGCTTTATCGACCGCTATCCCGACGGGAAGGAGTACTATTACGGCACAGCCTGCACGGAAGGTCATTTCCGCTACGTGGGAGAAGAGGCCGCCCGGTATATCATGGACAACGACATCTGCTTTGAGGAATTTCTCATGCTTTACGATCCCGACCGGGTGTTTATCCCGGGTGCGGACTGAACCGAAAAACCGCAACTGCCCCGTCCGACGGACGGGGCAGTTTCGGTTTTTCTCAGGCCAGCTTGATCTCCCGGCAGCAGCCGCTGCCGAATTCCTCCTCCATGCCCAGGCGGTATTCGGCAAAGTACCGGTCGGGCATCAGCGCCTGCACACAGCCGCCGAAACCGCCGCCATGCACGCGCCAGGCCCCCTTGCCGCGCAGCAGCTGTGCGCTCTTTTCCAGCCCCCTGGCCAGCTTGGTGTCGCCGGTGGCGCTGGTGACAATGTTGTTGAGCAGCTCCTCCGAAGAGCGGCCGGAGGCGTTCATCAGACGCATATAGGTCTCGCCGTCGCCTGATTTCAGCGCATCCCGCATCAGGGGGACACGCTCATTTTCGTCGAAGAAGTGCATCGCCCGGCGAACCGGCCGATTTGCCGGATCCCAGCCCTTGCTGCGGAATTCCTCCGGATCCACATCTCCCAGCACGCCCTTGTCAAAGAGATTGGCAATGTAGATCATGTCCGCCGGAATGCGGGCGTAGGAGCTGTCCAGCCCCGCATGGCTGCCGCCGGTATCGGTCAGGCACAGGGTCAGGCCCATGGCGGAAAAATCCGCCTGGATGGGCTCGATCTGACGGGTTTTGAAATCCGCATACACCGTGTGCCCCATGGCGCAGACCAGCTGGCTCATCAGGCCGCAGGGCTTTCCGAAGTATCGGTTCTCCGCCTGCTGGGCCGCTCTCGCAATCACGATCGGCTCAACCTTCCCGTCGTTGTACAGCTCGCTGAAAATCCGGCCGATGAGCACGGAAAAGGCCGCCGAGGAACTGAGGCCGGCGCCCACCGGCAGCGTGCTGCTGATCTGCGCGTCAAAGCCGCCGATCCGCAGGCCCAGCTCATGAAAGGCCGCGGCAACCCCACGCACCAGAGATTTGGGCGTGCCGAATTCCTGGGTGCGAACGGTCAGGTGGTTGGTCCTGACCTCAAAGGGCTCATAGCCCGCAGAATGGATCCGAATCACGCCGGTTCCGGTTTCCCTGACGCTGGCGCTTACTCCCAGGTCGATGGCCGCCGCCAAAATGCGGCCGTTCTGGTGGTCGGTATGGTTTCCGGCCAGTTCTGTTCTGCCGGAGACGAAGAATTCCCTCATAACAAGCCTCTTGTCTCTATACCCCTCACTGCATACATTCCTAACCTTGTTAAGAATAAACCAAGTTTTCCGCAAAGTCAATCCGATTCCCGGCAAATTTCCGGGTACAAATTTCTTGCCTTTCTGCCGGGCAGAATATATAATTGAAACGCTACGAGTACGTTTGACAACAAGGAGGATTTTCCATGAAAAGCGCAAACGGAATCAATCTCACCATGCTGTGTGATTTCTACGAACTCACCATGGGCAACGGGTATTTTGAAAGCGGCATGCGGGATCGCATCACCTATTTTGATGTGTTCTTCCGGGACGTGCCGGACAGCGGCGGGTATGCGATTGTCGCCGGGCTCGAGCAGATCGTCGATTATGTTCAGAATCTGCACTTTGACGAAGAGGATATCGCCTACCTGCGCGGCCGCGGTATTTTCAGCGAGGCGTTTCTGGAATATCTGCGCAGCTTCCGCTTTACGGGCGATATCTGGGCCATCCCCGAAGGGACGCCGATCTTCCCGCGGGAGCCGGTCATCACCGTGCGCGCTCCCGCCATTCAGGCCCAGCTGCTGGAGACCTATATGCTGCTGGAGTTCAACCACCAGAGCTTGATCGCCACCAAGGCCAACCGGGTTTGCCGGGCGGCGGAGGGACGTGCGGTTCTGGAATTCGGTTCCCGCCGCGCGCAGGGCATCGCCGGCGCCGTGACGGGCGCCCGGGCCGCGTTCATCGGCGGCTGCGCCGGGACAGCCTGCACCGTGTCCGATCAGATATACGGCGTTCCCGCCGCCGGCACCATGGCGCACTCCTGGGTGCAGATGTTCCCCTCGGAGTACGACGCCTTCAAGACCTACTGCGAGATCTATCCCACCAATGCCACGCTTCTGGTCGACACCTACAACACCCTGAAATCCGGCGTTCCCAACGCCATCCGGGCCTTTAACGACGTCCTCAAGCCCATGGGCATCACCAAGTGCGGCATCCGCCTGGATTCCGGCGACATCGCTTATCTGACCCAGCAGGCCCGCAAGATGCTGGACGAGGCCGGCTGGACCGAATGCGCCATCACCGTCTCCAACTCCCTGGACGAACGGCTGATCGCCGAGCTGCTCCGCCAGGACGCCAAGATCAACTCCTTCGGCGTGGGCGAGCGGCTGATCACCTCCAAGAGCTCTCCCGTTTTCGGCGGCGTGTATAAGCTCTGTGCCCTGGAGGATGACGACGGCAGCATTATCCCGAGAATCAAGGTCAGCGAGAATGTGGGCAAGATTACAAATCCCGGCTTCAAGAAGCTCTATCGCTTCTACAACCGGGAGACTGGCATGGCGGAGGCGGATTACATCTGCCTGCGGGATGAGACGGTGGACGACAGCAAGCCTCTGGAGATCTGCGACCCCGAGGCCCGCTGGAAACGCAAGCTCATGGAGAATTTTCAGGCCGTTGAACTCTTGGTGCCCATCTTCCGGGGCGGCGAACTGGTCTACACGCTGCCCAGCCTCAAGGAGATCAAAACCTACTGCGCTTACCAGGTCAGCACCCTCTGGCCGGAGGTCAAGCGTTTTGACAATCCCCATTCCTACTATGTGGACCTGTCCGAATCCCTGATGGCTTTGAAAGACCGCATGCTGGCCGAGCATGGCCGCAAGGCGGAATATGCAAAAAGGAGTTGATACGAGATGCTTCCCAAGAAATACCTGGCCTGGGGCCAAAGCAAAAGTGAGATCCGGGAGCTGGCCGCCTACGGCGCGGCGCGCAAAGCCCAGATCGGCGCCGATAATGTCTTTGATTTCAGCATCGGCAACCCCAGCGTGCCCGCGCCGGCCTGTGTAAACGAGGCCATTGCCGAGCTGCTGAAGGGCGACAGCGTCCAACTGCACAGCTACACCCCTGCGGCCGGCCTGATGAGCTTCCGCAAGGCCATTGCCGACGACCTGAACACGCGGTATCAGGCGGGCGTTTCGGCCGATTTCATCTATGTAACCTGCGGTGCTGCAGCCGGTCTGGCCATCTGCATGCACGGCCTGGTCAATCCCGGCGAAAAGGTCATCGCCTTCGCGCCCTTCTTCCCGGAATACCGGATCTTTGCCGAAGCCGCCGGCGGCGAGCTGGTCACGGTGCCCCCCACCGAAACGCTGCAGCCGGACCTGGACGCGCTGGCCCAGTGTCTGGACGGAGAAACCGCCGCCGTCATTGTCAACACGCCCAACAACCCCTCCGGCGTCATTCTCTCTGCGGAGAGCCTGACCCGTCTGGGCGATATCCTGCGCGCCGCCGAGGAAAAATACGGCCGCACCATCTACCTCGTCTCCGATGAGCCCTACCGGGAGCTGGTGTACGACGGCACGGCGGTCCCCTGCCCGCTGCATTTCTATGATGACACCATCCTCTGCTATTCCTTCAGCAAATCGCTGTCCCTGCCGGGCGAGCGTGTCGGCTATCTGGCCGTCGGCAGCGCCATGGCGGATAAGGACGACGTTTTTGCAGCTCTTTCCGGCGCCGGCCGCGGCTGCGGCTTTGTGAACGCCCCCAGCATGATTCAGATGGCCGTTCAGTCCTGCCTGGGACAGACCTCAGATCTCTCCATCTACAAAGCGAACCGGGATCTGCTGTATAACGGACTGGTGGAGCTGGGCTTCCAGTGCGCCTACCCCGACGGAGCTTTTTATCTTTTCGTAAAAACTCCCGAGCCGGATGCCCGGGCGTTTTGCGAGCGGGCCAAAAAGTACGAGCTGCTTCTGGTTCCCAGCAACGATTTCGGGATGGGCGGCTATGTGCGCCTGGCCTACTGCGTCTCCTCGGATATGATCCGGCGCTCTCTCCCCGCCTTTGCCGCCCTGGCAAAAGAATACGGCCTGTAAGGCCCGCAAACACGACGGCAGCTGCTTTTTGAAAAAGCAGCTGCCGTTTTTTCTTTTCGATCCTGGCCGGCGTCCCTCAATGGAGAATCACACGCCCGGGGCACGCGCCGGTAAGCGCGCCGTTCTGATACACGACCTTCCCGTCCACAAACACGCTGCGGATTCCGACCGCGGTCTTCAGCGAGTCGGTATAGCTGTTCCCCTCGGCGATGGTCTCCGGGTCAAAGAGCACCAGATCGGCATCGTAGCCGTCCCGGATCACGCCTTTCCCGTCCAGTCCGAGCCATTGAGCGGTAAAGGAGGTCATCTTCCGGATGGCGGCCTCCAGCGTCAGCAGCTTCTTCTCCCGGACAAAGTAGTGGATGGCCCGGGGGAAGGTGCCGAAGCCGCGGGGATGCGTGGGCCGCTGCAGCCCATAGACCAGCCCGTCCGTGCCCACCATGGCCCGCTCATGCAGGAAGATCCGGCAGAGGTCCTCCTCACACATACCGAAATACACCGCCTGGACACTGAACCGGTTCTCCACCAGCAGGTCAAAGAGCACGTCGAATTCCCGCTTGCCCGTCTCTTCGGCAATCTGGGCAATGGTTTTGCCGTCGTTCTCCGGCGTCTGGGTGCAGTAGGTAAGCAGAATGCTCCCCAGCCCGCCCAGCTGGGTGTACTTGCCGTCAAACACCTTCATCCTGGCCTCAATGTCCGCGCGGATATTCCGATCCTGCAGCCGCGCCAGCCGCTCCTCCAGCGGATACTGCAGCTCCTCCAGAGGCAGACAGATGGAGAGCCCGGTCTGGGACGCCGTATAGGGATAGACGTCGAAGGCAACCTCCTGCCCGGCGGCGGCCGCCTCGTCGATCAGGGCGAGGGTCTGCTCCGATTTTCCCCAGTTGTGCCTGCCGCTGACCTTGTGATGGGAGATGTCCAGGCGGACGCCGGCGTTGCGGGCCGTCCGGATCGCCTCGGCGACCGCCTCCACCACGCTGTTTCCCTCGTTGCGCATATGGGTCGTGTAGATCCCGTGGAAGGGCTCCAGCACCCTGCACAGTTCTGTGACCTCATATTCGTCCGCATAGCCGCTGGGGGGATAGACCAGGCCGGTGGAAAAGCCCATGGCGCCGTTCTCCATGCACTCCCGCAGCAATCCCTTCATCCTGTCCAGCTCCGCGGCGCTTGGCTTGCGGTCAACGGAGCCTATGACCGAGCGGCGGAGCATATTGTGGCCCACCAGCTGCTTGATGTGCGCCGTCTTGGGCTGACTTTCCAGATAGCTGCGGTAGCCGGCAAAGCTCTGGGTAAGCTCCCGGTCGATCCGGCCGATGGCCGGCGTAGTGGACAGCTCCTCCTGATAGAGCACGGGATCGGGCGATGTGGGGAAATGCGAGCTTCCGCACTGGCCGCAGACCTCGGTCGTAATGCCCTGCGAGCTTTTGCAGAGCCGTCCGTATTCCGTCCCCACGACCAGGTCGCCGTGGGAATGGGCGTCGATGAAGCCGGGGCAGACGCACAGGCCCGCGGCGTTCACCACCTCGGCCGCCTCCAGGCCCTCGCTTCCGCCGGACAGAAGCGCCAGCTTCCCGTCCTGAATGGCCAGGTCGGCGGAAAATGCCGGCGCCCCGGTGCCGTCAATGATCTGCGCTCCTTTGATGATGGTATCAAACATGGCTCTTCCTCCTTCGGCCCGCCGCCCCATGATCGGGCGCGGCCG
>JAEEGL013948636.1_pt1 | contig 15592 bp, 17 predicted proteins | sample 9134231 | NCBI WGS metagenome assembly JAEEGL01 (sample SAMN16246548, study PRJNA631951) | gut metagenome | biome: gut microbiome; feature: rumen; material: fiber-attached | host: Bos | place: Iran: Karaj | collected 2018-10
ACATGGAAACTTTAGATAAATTAAGAGATAAACCACAAACTTCAGTAGAAAACAATAATGAAACTACACAAACTGTTGTTGAAGGTGAAGATGGAGAATTAATTGTTTATGATGATTAGATTTTTAGAGCATAAAAGAATTTATCTTTTATGCTCTTTTTTTTGAAGAATAATTAGAAGATTATTCATTTAAATGTACTTGCGGTTCAGATAATTATTATGATTTAATATTAGTTTAGATAAATTTTGTAATTTTATAATAATAGTTGTAAATAATTAATGTTTGTGATAATATAATTTTGTAATAAAAAAGATCATAAATCCAAGGGGGATAAAAATGAAAAGATTTAACAAAAGAACAATTAGTTTGACATTGGTATTATTTGTATTTTTAATTGCAATGTTTATACCAACTATAGTTAGAGCAGAAGAAACAGTTGGACGAGTTGAAACAGTTGTTATATCTAATGATAGATTAGATAAAGAATCAACTATATATGTTGGAGAAATATTTGTAGATGGTCAGTCACAAATGTATTGGATATATTCTAATGATGTAACAAAAAGTACAAACATGTATAATAATTTAAGTGAATATTTACCAAATCCTTATGCAAGTTTAATTCCAAGTTCTGTTGCTGAAGAAGGGACACGGAATTAATGTAAGTTCAAGCCATCAAGATGAAATGGATTCTAATTGGACTAGTGCAAGTTATGTAGCAAATAAGTATTATACAGGAACAATAGGAACAGAAACAAATAGTAATTTATATGATGTTAATAATGAATTTAAAGGAAAAATAGATGGGTTTGATTCAGAACATCAAGGTGAAATGACAAATCCAATAGATACAAATAAAAGAATATTGACAGTTAGTTCAATATCTGTAACACCAGAATTTAAAATAATTGAAGGTGTTCTAACACGTGTTGATACAATGACTTTTGGTATGGAAGCAACAACAGTAATTTATACAAAAGTTGATGTAACAACAAATTCAGACATAATAAGAAAAACAACAACAAATTATTATACAATAGTAGATGGATCATTTACCGTAACAGGTGATGACAGTTATTCAAAGTCATATAAAAGTGGAGATTCTAATAAAAAAGAAGATTATATAGCAGGAAACTATACAGATGATGCTGTAAAAAATATAATTAATGAATATACAAAGGATATGGTTGATATTGCATCTGATTATAGATCAACTGCATTAATAAATGGAGAAGTATCAAGCTATTACTATGAAGCTCATGATGAAATAACACAAGATTTAAATACTGGAAAAATTGTAATAAATACAATATTAAATAAATATCAAGTATATACATTAACAGGAACAGCTGAATCAAATAAAATTACATACACATTAGATGATGAAAATGAAAATCAAATATCATTTAAAGATTTTGAAGGAATAGTATTTGCATTTAGTTCTACAGATATATTAAATATGACAGATGAAGAATTACAAGCTGCTGCTGATGAAATAGAAGTAGACATAGAAGAAATAAGAGCAATGCTAACAAAAATGATTGATGAAGCTAAAAATGCTATCAAAGGAAAAGGAACATTAGTAGGGTTATATGATTTTGCAATATCAGATGGAATTGGATTAAAAGAAGAAGCAACAGGTGGATTTAAGATTAGAATTAAAATGACAGAAGAAATGAAAAAATACAACGATTTTGCAATTGCATATTTAAAAGATGATGGTAGTATAGAAGATTTAATAAAATTAACTCAAGATGGAGAATACTTAGAAGGAATACTTCCACATTTAAGTACATATGTAGTTATAGGAAATAATGTAGAAGAAACACCAACAACAAATAATCCAAAAACAGGAGACAATATAATAACATATTTCATAATGTTTGGATTAAGTATAGCAAGTATTATAGTAATAAAATTATATACAAAAAAGAATAGCAAATAATAAGTAAAAAACAGGAAGTAAAATTCCTGTTTTTTTAATGCAAAATAAAATTTTTTTAATAAATTCATTGCTTTTTTATTTTCTTAAAAGTATAATTAGTATGAAAAGTATAACTTGTAAAACTAAGGAGGATATAATGGAAAAAGATAAATTCGTTGGAATTAGTAAAGTTGGAGAAAAAGGACAAATTGTAATACCAAAAGAAGCAAGAGATATGTTTAATATTAATCCTGGTGATTCAATAATAGTACTTTGTGATAAAGAAAGAGGAATAGGCTTGTTAAAAGCAGATACAATTGAAGATTTAACAGATAAGGTTTTTCCAAAAGGAGGAATGTAAAATGTTTGCAATAGAAACAAAAGATTTAACTAAAAAATTTAAAGAAAAAACTGCTGTAAATGGTATAGAACTTAAAATAAATGAAGGAGAATTATTTGCTCTTCTTGGTACTAATGGTGCAGGAAAAACTACAACAATTAAAATGCTTTCAACACTTATTTTACCAACAGATGGGGAAATAAAAATTAATGGATTAGATATAATTAAGGACAGACAAAAAATAAAAGAAATTTTAAATGTATCTCCACAAGAAACTGCCATTGCACCTAATTTATCTGTAAAAGAAAACCTAGAATTTATGGCAGGGGTATATCAGATTTCAAATAAAAAAGAAAAAATAGATGAACTTGTAAAATTATTTAAATTAGAAGAAGTTTTAAATCAGAAAGCAAAAACATTATCTGGAGGATGGCAAAGAAAGGTATCTATAGCAATTAGTTTAATAAATGATCCTAAAATACTATTCTTAGATGAACCAACACTTGGACTTGATGTAATTGCTAGAAAAGAATTATGGAAGGTAATTGAAAACTTAAAAGGGAAAATTACAATTATACTTACAACTCATTATATGGAAGAAGCAGAGAGCCTATCTGACAGAATTGGAATTATGGCGAGTGGTAATTTAGTAGATACAGGAACAGCAGAAGAATTAATAAAGAAAGCAGGAACTAAAAATTTTGAAGATGCTTTTGTAAAAATTGCAACAGGAGGTGAACTATAAATGAGAACACTAAATTTTGCAAAAAGAAATTTTAAAGAAATAATAAGAGATCCATTAAGTATTATATTTGCAATACTTTTACCACTATTTTTATTGTTTATATTTCAACAATTTAAAATTCCTAGTGAAAGCTATAAACTAGAAAACTTTACACCTGGAATAATTGTATTTGGATTTTCATTTATAACATTATTTACTGGAATGTTAGTTAGTAAAGATAGAACTACATCACTTCTTGTAAGACTTGGAATAAGTCCAATGAGATCAATAGAATACATATTAGGATATATGCTTTCAATTATTCCAATAATAATTGCTCAAAACATTTTGTTTTTTATACTAGCACTTATTTTAGGATTAAGCTTTAGCATAAATATATTATTTGCAGCTCTTATTTCAGTTATAATATCAATTCTATTTATTGCAATTGGAATAATAATTGGAAGTGTGTTTACTGAAAAAGCATCATCTGGTATCTCAAGTATTGTAGTTCAACTAGTGTGCTTTACAAGTGGAATGTATTTCCCAAGAGAAACACTTGGAGATGTGTTTGCAAAAATATGTGAGTATTTACCATTTGAATCTTGTGTAACAATAATTAAAGGAATAATGAATAATAATTTAGGAATTATATCACCTAGAAATATAATAGTATTTTCTATTTATACTATTGTAATATTAGTTATATCAGTAATTGTATTTAAAAAGAAAATGGTAAGTGATAATAAATAAGTTTTAAAAAGCCCGTATAGCCCTTATATAAGGGCTTTTAATTTATATAAATTAAAGTAATGAAAAATATAAAAATGAAATAAAAAAATTAAAAAATAATAAGAAGCATTTACAATTTAAGTATTTACAATAAAAGCTAATATGATATAATCATCTTGGATAAATTCGGATAAAAAATGGAAGGTACAAATGAGAAAAGAAGAAGAAATAGATAGAGGTAAAACTATATGGAATCAATATGTGGAGCAGATTGTAATAATTGTGAATATGGAAAAATAAATAATTGTAATGGATGTAAAAATACTTTAGGATGTCCATTTGGGAAAGAGTGCTTTATTGCAAAATATATTTTAACAGGCGGAAAAGAAAATTTTGAATTATTTAAAAAAGAATTAATAAATGAAATAAATAATTTAAAAATTTCTGGTATGCCTAAAATAAATGATTTAAATGCACTTAATGGATCCTTTGTAAATTTAAGTTATCCAATGCCAAATGGAAAAAGTATAAAGTTGTTAGATGATAATGATATTTATTTAGGAAATCAAGTAGAATCAGAATTTAATGATGGCAAAATTATTAGATGCTTTGGAATTGTTGCAAATATGAGCTTTATATTGATTAGTGAATACGGACCAAATGGAGATAATCCAGAGATTATTGTATATAAGAAAAGATAAGAAAGAAGGAATTATATATGTCAGATGAAGTTAAAAAAATAGAAGAACTAGAAGGCTTTAAAGATATGAGAATTGTTGATAATTTTTATCAAACATCAAGTTTTTTTCCAATGCCTACAATAGAAATATCAACAATTGATGAAAATGGATTTACAAATATAGGTTCATATTCATTGTGCTTTCCATATTACATTGCTGGAAAAGATTATTATGCAATGGTATTAGAATGTAGAAATAGTTCTAATACTTGTAAGAATCTTTTAAAAACTGGAAAATGTGCCCTTAATTTTATAACTGATAAAAAAAGATATTTTAAAGAAGCAGTTAGACTAGGATTTCCTGGTGAAACACCAGAAGAAAAAATGAAAGATTGTATTTACACATTAGTTGATGGTAAAAGAGCAAGAGAAAACAAAGATGAAAAGTATCCAAAAGTTATAAAAGAAGCATATCAAGTGTTTGAATGCACATGGGTAAAAGAATTAGATAATGCGCAAGATGATAAAATAGAAGAAGAATATAACGGCCCTTATCATGATTTTAATGGAATAACAAGTAAATTTGGAGCACACTTTATTTTAAAGATAGATAACATTCTTATGAAGAACAAATATTATGATACCATCATTAATGGTGTAACAAGCTCAGGATTTCCTGATGTTCCAGTCGATTATGGATATAGAGATAGTAAGAACTTTTGGTATTCAAAATTTAAAAGGCCAATATCTATGCCAATTCCAAAAGATAAAGGAATTAGTTTAGATTCTGTAAAATATGCTGCTGGAAGAATAGATCCAGATGTAAAATTTACAGATGAAGCATGTCAAATGCTTGTTAAAGTCCCTAGAGTGTTTTTAAATATGGTACTTAAAGGTTGTGTAGCATGGGCAAAAGAAAATAATGTAACATTAATTACTGAAAAAGAAATGCAGATTATAAATGACAAAAGAAGTAAAGAAAAAAATGGGAAATAATAAAAAATAAACTTATGATAGACTATTTTAAATTATTTTTAAAGTAGTCTTTTAATTTTATATTTAATGATATATAATGAGAAAAAATAAAATTTTAATTTATTTATTGGGAGGATAAATTATGGAAAAAACATTAAAAACTGTTAAAGGATTAAGTAAAGCAATTTACATACTTGCAATAATTGCAAAAGTATTTGTAACAATTGCACTTGTTGTTATAGCATTAGGGACTATTGCTGCACCAATAGTACTTGGAATTACAGAAGTTGAAAATCATGAAATTGTATTTAAGGGAGTAGATGATCATATTAAATTTGTTCCTAACAAAGAAAATCCAGCTTTAAAAAGTGTTAAATTTGGAGACAGAATTATATTAGCAGATATTGAACAGGAAGTTGAAATAAAAATAATAGAAACTCTTGAAAATACTGATAAAACAAAATTAATAGTATGTATTGAACTTGGCTTTGTTTTTGCACTTGCATCTATTATAGTTGCTAGAATGATTCTAAGAAGAATAGAAAAATTATTTAAAAACATAAACAAAGAAGATACACCATTTACAGATGTAAATGTTGAATTACTAAAGAAAATTGGAGCTTTAATGATTTGGAGTTTAGTATTAACAAATCTTGTGCTAATTCCATTTGATTTAATTGATGATTCTAATGTTCAACTATCAATTAGAGGATATAGTGTAATTGAAATATTATTTGTATATGTAGCAGCATATATTTTTGAATATGGATATAAGATACAAAATGGAAACAAAGAAGAAATTAAAGAATCAGAAACTAAAGCAGAATAGGAGAAAATAAATGAATGAATATATTAATTTAACAGCAGACAATATAGATGAAGAACATATATGTTGTGCAATAGGTGATCCAAAGCACCAGAAAGGTGTAGATTCTAAAAAAGAGTGGATTAAAGAAAAATTAAAAGATGGTCATGTATTTAGAAAATTAGATGCAAGAGGGAAAATTTTTATCGAGTATGAACCATTAGATACTGCTTGGGTACCAGTAAGCGGCAATAATTATGAATACATTTATTGTTTATGGGTAGCAGGTAGCTTTAAAGATAAAGGAATCGGAAAAGAACTATTAGAATATGCAATTAATGATTCAAGGAATAAAGGCAAAAATGGAATATGCACATTAGTTTCAAAAAAGAAGAAACCATTTTTAGGTGAAAAGAAATTTTTTGAACATTTTGGGTTTACAGTAGTAGATAGTATAGGAGATTTTGAACTTCTTGCTTTAGAGTTTAAAAAAGGAGATACTCCTAAATTTAATGATAATGCAAGAAAAATGAAAATAGACAGTCAAGATTTTACAATTTACTATAGTAATGAATGCCCTTATGTAGAATATGAGGTAAAAGAGCTTACTGATTATGCTAAAGAAAAGGGAATAAAACTAAAGCTTATAAAAATAGATTCTTTAGATAAGGCAAAAAATGCACCGTGTATATTTAATAACTGGGCAAATTTCTATAAGGGTGAATTTATTTCAAATACAATTTTAAATGCTAATGCATTAGAAAAATTATTAAAATAGAAATAATTAAGGAGGAAATTATGTTAAAACAAAACAGTGGAAAATCAAAAATAGGAGTAGTTATAGCTATTATAATTATACTTCTAATACTATTTGCTTTATGGTATTTCTTGTTAAGAGATAAAGGAACAAATAACAATACAGTAAATAATAATGTAGAACAAGCAAATACTGCTGTAGAGGAAAATGGTAATACTGTAAAGGAAAAAACACCAACTAAAAAGAAAATAGAGTATAGTTATAAAGATGGTGTGTTAAATCAAATTCTTGATGAAAATGGAGATCCAAAACAAGAAGATTTTGTAATTAATGGAGTTATTTTAATTGGTAATAGACATGGCTTAGAAGGTGATATTGACATAGTTGATGAAGCAACTGAAAGGGGATATAGAACAGAAGATATTACTTCATCATTCTATTTAAATGAATATATAGCATTCTATGTTGCTGCAGACTACGAAGGAGCAGAAAGCGATGTTAAAATACTTGCTACACCACATAAAACAGTAGAAGAATATGACGAAATGACATATAGCCAGATATTGGAGCTTGCTGAAGAAAAAGGTTTTGTTATGGATTATCAAAAACCTGAACAAGATAACTATTACTACATAGGAGAAAACTATGTAAGTATAGATTATCCAGAAGGAAAATATGATTTACTATTTATGTATAAAGGAAATATAGCATACTATATTTGTATAGATTTAACATTAGAAGAAGCATAGTATAATAAAATAAAAATCAATTATAATATTTTGAAAAGAACTTAATATAATATATTAGGTTCTTTTTTTAATTATATTTTTAATTGTTTTTTTAAATTGTTTTTTTTAATTTTTTTTAATTATTTTTTTAATTATTCTTTTTATTATACTTTTATTATATTTTTTAAAAAAATATATTTTTATTCTATATTAAAAGAGGACAAGTAAAAATAATATATATAAATATGAAAAATATTTCATATAAGTATTGACAATATAAATTTATAGAAATATAATAAAATCGAAATGTGAAATAAATTTCATAAAAGGAGGAACAAATGAAGAAAATAGGTGAAAAATGTGTTTTATCTGATTTAAAAGTTGGACAGAAATGCATAATTTTAAAATTAAATGAAGACAACAAAGAAATTAGAAGACATTTATTAGATATGGGCGTTACAAAAGATACAATTGTCACCATCAAAAAGGTTGCACCAATGGGCGATCCTATTGATATTTCTTTAAGAGATTATGAACTTTGTATTTGTAAAAATGATTTAAGTAAAATAGAAGTTGAGGTGATAAAATGAAAATTGGATTAGTAGGAAATCAAAACAGTGGTAAAACAACTTTATTTAATCTTTTAACAGGTATGAATGCAAAAATAGGTAACTGGCCAGGTGTAACAATTGAGAAAAAAGTTGGTAAGATTAAAGGAACAAATTTTGAACTTACAGATTTACCAGGTATTTATTCTTTAAGTCCATACAGTATTGAAGAAGAAATTTCAAGAAACTATGTTTTTGAAGAAAAACCAGATGTTATTATAAACATAGTTGATACAACTTCATTAGAAAGAAGCTTGTATCTTACAACTCAGCTTTTAGAATTGGATACAAAAGTAATTGTTGCATTAAATATGGCAGATATACTAGAAAAAAAAGGAATAAAAGTTGATGTAAAAGAATTAGAAAAACAGCTTGGAACACCAGTTGTAAAAATATCTGCGCTTAAAGGAACAGGCGTTGATGAATTAATAACAGAATTAAAGAAAAAAGGAAAACCATCAGGTATTGAAATATTTGATAGTAATATTGAAAATGCAATAGAAAGTATTTCAAGTGAACTTCCAAAAGATGTATCACATAAAAGATTTATTGCTGTTAAACTTTTAGAAGAAGATATTAGATTTAAAGATTTAAATACTAAAACAATAAGTGGCATATCTGAAAGCTTAAGTAAAAAATATGAGACAGATCTAGAAGAAGAAATTGCTACAAAAAGATATAAATTTATTGAAAATGTAAAAGCTAAAACATTTAAAAAGATTAAATCTGATAAAACAATATCAGACAAGCTTGACAAGGTGTTTTTAAATAAATGGCTAGCATTTCCAATCTTCGTAGTTATAATGTTTTTAGTATACTATTTATCAGTTGGTGTTGTAGGAACATTTACAGTTGATTGGGTAGGAGAAGTAATGGATAAATTCTCTGAAGTAACTGGTGGATGGTTAGAGTCAATTGGAACATCACCATGGCTTAATAGTTTAATTGTTGATGGTATTATTGCAGGTGTTGGAGCAGTTTTAGGATTTGTACCACAACTTATCATTTTATTCATATTAATATCAATTTTAGAGACAACAGGATATATGTCAAGAATTGCTTTATTACTAGATAAGATATTTAGAAAAATTGGACTTAGTGGGAAAAGCTTAATTCCATTTATAGTTGGATCAGGATGCTCAGTTCCAGGAATAATGGGAACAAGAATAATTGAAAACCAAGATGAAAGAGAAATGACTACAATACTTACACCTTTTATACCATGTAGTGCTAAACTTCCAATAATTGCTTTGTTTTCAGGATATTTCTTTAAAGATCATTCTGGAGTTGCATCTGCATCACTATACTTTTTTGCAATATTAATAATAATTCTTTGTGCTATGGCAATGAAGAAGTTTATATTTAAACATACAAGTAGTACATATATATCAGAACTTCCTGAATATAAATTACCAAGTGCTAAATATGTAGCAAAAGATGTATTTGATAAAGTACTTGCATTTATTAAAAGAGCAGGAAGCATAATCCTTATTTGTTCAATTGTAATTTGGTTTTTACTTTCATTCTCACCAAAATTTGAATATGGTGTAGATGTTGAAGAAAGTCTACTTGCAACAGTAGGTAAAAAGGTATCATGGATTTTCTATCCAATGCTTGGTGAGAATAGCTGGGGTGCAACAGTATCAGCAGTTCAAGGCTTAGTTGCAAAAGAACAAGTAATATCTTCAATGTCTGTAATTGCTGGATTAGCAGAAGATACAGAAGAGGGTAGTGAAATTTTTGCTCAAGATGGAATATTTGGATTCTTTACAATGGCATCTGCTTATGCGTTTATGGTATTCAATTTATTTAGTGCACCATGTTTTGGAGCAATAGGAGCAATGAAAAGAGAACTTGGTGGAACAAAGAAAATGCTTAAAGCAGTTTTGTTCCAAACAGTATTTGCTTGGTGTTTGGCAACAATTGTTTATCAAATAGGAAGTAGAATAGAAAATGGAACATTTAATATTGCAAATATATTAATTATTCTGGCAATACTGATATTAGTTTGTTTTATATTATTTAAAACAAAAAAAGACAAGTGTTCATCTTGTCCATATTGCAAATCATGTAATAAGAATGATAAATAAATGATATCCCATTTATCATTATATTAATATTAACCTAAAAAATAGCAAGTATTTATACTTGCTATTTTTATTCATTTTATTATTTATTATATTTATATAATTTATTTTAATAAATCAACAATAGATCCTACAACTATATCTTTCATTTTTTCATAATTTAATTCTTTATGTTTGTGATATACGATTTCGTGACACAAGTTATCCATTATTCCGATTATAATATGAACCTTCTCGTCCAAATTTTGGACTTTAAAGCCATTTTCTTGAAGAATAGTAGTAAGTTTATGTGTCATTTCTAATTCTTGCTTATAATAGAAATATGCAACATCTTTATCAGAGTGTGTCATTGCCATTATTTCTTCATGAGCTGTTTTAGATAATTTATGATTTGATATATACATTTCTATCATTTTGTTTATAATTTCAGGTAAATCTTTTTTATTAAATTTATTCTCTGGGAAATATACCATAGGATAAAAGATAGTATCTGCATATTTTTCAAGACCAGATATAAATATGTCATGCTTATCTTTAAAGTATTGATAAACAATACCTGTTGAAACATTTGCTTTTTTTGCTATTTTTGCAGTATTTGTATTGTAATAACCATCTTTACAAATAAGCTCAAAACCTGCCTCTATAATTTTTTCTTTTTTTTCAATAGACCTTTTTTGAATAGGTTCTCTAATATCATTTTTATTCATAAATAACCTCTATATAAATTTGATTTATGTAATTATATAAAAATATGAAACATTAGTCAAGAATGTATAACTATTTACAATAATGTAAAAGCATATAAAACAAGGGCAAACTAGATTATATTAGCAAAATATGGTATAATTATATATATTACTAAAGAAACGTGAGGTGAGGTGTATGCAAGTAAAATTAAAAGATTGTAATGTAACTGAAGATCTTTTTCATTTTACAAATATAAAGAATATAGATAGTATTTTAAATAATGGCTTAGTACCTCAAACAGGACCTGCAACTAAAATGGTTGGTGATAAACCTAATGTTTCTGTTACACAAGGATTTACTGGGATTATAGGAATCATTAATTCATTTATATACATGCTATATAAAAATAGAAAAGCAAATGAAATACCAGAAGAATTTAAAAAATATTTCAAAGAAATAAAAGATTTTAATACAGATGAAAATGTGACAAGAGAACAAGCGTGTATGGCAATGAAAAGAAAACTTGAAGATGAAGTGTTCTTAAGAGTAAGAGCAGATAAAAATGATTTAGAACACATTGATGTTAAGCCACTTTCAAGTTATGATATAAAAATATACGAAAGAACAATAGATCCATCAAAAATTGATGTTTTAACAGATAATGATAATAAAGTTATGTCAGCTTTTGATTTAACAAAGAAAATATATGAGGTAGCAAAAAATATAGAAGTATTAAGAGGAGAATATGGAGCAAGAGATTTTCTATATATGTTTGAAATGAAAGAACAAGAACTTAATAAAGCTGAAACAACCATAAAAAACAATAATGGAAAAGATAAAAAAACAGATGATGGATTTGAAAGATAAATAATAGTATAAATTGTTGTATAAAAAATAATATGATAATGATATAATAAAAAATGTAAAAAAAGTGCTAAATTTTAGCACTTTTTTTGTATAAAATTATAAAATATTTTACTGATAATTCATTGACTAAAAAACCTCAATCATATATACTATAATGTGGTTAAAAATTGATTGTAAAAGGATTTAAAATAAATTAAAGGAGAAAATATGTTAGAACTTAAGAACATAAGAAAAGTATATAAATCAGCAGATGATGAAGTCGAAGCTTTAAAAGGTGTAAGCATAAAATTTAGAAAATCTGAATTTGTGTCTATACTTGGACAAAGTGGATGTGGTAAAACTACACTTTTAAACATTATTGGTGGACTTGATAGATATACATCAGGTGATTTAATAATAAATGGTAAATCTACTAAAAAGTTTAAAGATAAAGATTGGGATGCATATAGAAACTATAAGATTGGTTTTGTATTTCAAAGCTATAATCTAATTTCACATCAAACTGTTTTATCTAATGTAGAACTTGCTTTAACTTTAGCTGGTGTATCTAAAAGAGAAAGAAGAAAAAGAGCAATAAAAGCACTTAAAGATGTTGGACTTGGAAATCAAATACATAAAAAACCTAATCAATTATCTGGAGGACAAATGCAAAGAGTTGCTATTGCAAGAGCAATAGTAAATAATCCAGATATAATTCTTGCAGATGAGCCAACAGGTGCATTAGATACAAAGACAAGTATACAAGTAATGGATATTTTAAAAGAAATATCTAAAGATAGATTAATAATCATGGTTACACATAACCCAGATTTAGCAAATAAGTATTCAACAAGAATAATAAACATATTAGATGGTGAAATAACACATGATTCTAATCCAATAAGTGATTATGAAGAAAAAAATACAGAAAGTAGTAATCTTAAGAATAAAGACATAGGCATTGGTAAGGCAAAACTAAAATATTGGACAGCATTCAGATTAAGCTTAAATAATTTACTTACCAAAAAAGGAAGAACAATATTAGTTGCATTTGCAGGATCAATAGGAATAATTGGAATTGCTTTAATTCAAGCAGTGTCTAATGGATTTCAAAACTATGTAGATCATATTCAAGAAGACACATTAACATCATATCCACTAACAATCATGCAAGAGTCTTCAGATATTACTTCTATGCTTTTATCTATGACTTCACAAGATAATAAAGGAAGTGAGCAAGGAAAAATTCAAGAAGAGCAATATATAACTAAAATGCTTGCAAGCATAAGCACAAATGATTTAAAGAGTTTTAAAAAACATATAGAAAAAAACTATGATGAAATAGATGAAGATATTGCAACAATTAAATATTCATATAGTGTAGACCCATTAATATATACAGTTGATGCAAGTCGGTAAACTTGCAAAACTTAATCCAAGTAATTTATTTAGCTCAATGATGGGTGATTCTACAATGCTTACAACATATTCATCATATGCATCAATTTATTCTCAAATGATGGATGATAAAGAAATATTAGAAAACTCATATGATGTGCTTGCTGGTCATTGGCCAGAAAAATATAATGAGATGATAATTGTATTATCTGAAAAAAGCACTATTTCAGATTTACTTGTATATTCTTTAGGATTAAGAGATACAGATGAACTTACTACAATTATTACTAAAGTTATGAGTGGAGAAACTGTTGAAATAAATAATAAACCAATGACATTTACTTATGAAGATTTATTAAATGTTGATTTAAGACTAATTAGACCAACAGATACATATATATATAACTCAAGATATGATATATATGAGGATATGAGCCAAGATAAAGAATATATGCAGAATTTATATGATAATGCAATTCCATTAAAAATTGTTGGAATTGTTACTGCTAAAGAAGGAACAACAACAATGGCATTAAATCCAGGGGTTAATTATACAAGCGATTTAATAGAATATATTATTGATTATTCAAGTAATGCTGATATAGTAAAAAAACAAATAGATAACCCAGAAATAAATGTTATATCAGGAAAAAGATTTGATAGTGATGATGATAATGAATTAGGATTAGATTTTGCAGATTTAGTAAGTATAGATACCAATATGCTTTCTAGTGCATTTAATGTAAATATTGATCAAAAAGCAGTTGAAGAACAAACTAAAGAATATATGATGGATGTTGCATCTTCAGTAAGTACAGATACTACAGATGCAAAAAATGATTTTACAAACGCACTTTCTACAATGTGCTATGGAATTTTAGATGGACATTCAAATGAAGTAACTCCTGATAACATTGATACTATAGTTGAAAACTATTTAAATGAATATCAACCATCAAATTTAATTTCTTCACTTGAAGAAAAGTATTTAATACCAGCAGAAAATTTTAGAACTGTATTTTCAGGATTACTTAAAGGATTACTACAAGTATATATTAGTTCAAATAGTATTGTTGATCCAACTTCTAGTAACAATGTAGATGAAATAAATTCAAGATTAAGTGAAGAAAATATTCAAATGTTAAATCAAATTGCTCCTGAATTAGGAAATAGAATTGTTGCATATTTAGCAGAATTACAAACACTTGATATGAACAAAATAGTTGTACCAACATATATAAATAGCGCTCCAATACAAGGAACAATTTCAACTATGGCAGGAGTTATGACAGAAGCAGTTGTTAAAAAAGATGTTTTAACTAAAATGGGAGAACTAACAGGAAATTTAGCAAATACTTTTGCATCTAGCTTTAATGTTGACCAAAATAAAATTGCAAATGCATTTACACTAAAGGTTACTGAAGATGAGATAACAAGATTAATTACAGCAATGATGACAAAGAAAGATGCAAATGCTAAAACAAATTTAATATCTCTTGGATATCAAGATAAAGATGAACCAACATTCATTGCATTTTATTTCAATAGCTTTGAAGGTAAAGAACATTTTATGGATTTCATTGATAAATACAATGAAAAAGTTTTAGCTAATGGAGAAGATGATAAAGAAATAAAATATACTGATACAACAGGAATTCTTATGAATTCTGTAAAGATTATTGTAAATGCAGTAACATATGTACTTATTGCGTTTGTATCTATTTCACTAGTTGTATCATCTATAATGATAGGAATTATTACATACATATCAGTATATGAAAGGACAAAAGAAATAGGAATTTTAAGAGCAATAGGTGCTTCAAAACATAATATTTCAACAATATTTAATGCAGAAACATTTATAGTAGGACTATTATCTGGAATGTTTGGAATTGGAATAAGCTTAATTTTAATACCAATAATTAATGCTGTACTTCATCACTTTACAGGTAATATTCCATTAAACGCAACATTAGAAGTAGGAAATATAGTTGTTTTAGTTACATTAAGTGTAATACTTACATTAATTGGAGGATTAATACCTGCTAAGAAAGCATCTAAGAAAGATCCAGTAATTGCACTAAGGACAGAATAATAATTTAAAGATTAGTTTAAGCAATATAAGGAGTAGAAATGTTAAATCAATTTTCAAGAACAGAACTATTAATTGGAAAAGAAAAAGTTGTAAATTTAAGAAAAGCAAGAGTTGCAATATTTGGAATAGGTGGAGTAGGATCATTTGTTGTCGAAGCTTTAGTGCGAGCAGGTGTTGAAAAATTCATACTTGTAGATAATGATAAAG
>JAEEGL016324556.1_pt1 | contig 15592 bp, 12 predicted proteins | sample 9134231 | NCBI WGS metagenome assembly JAEEGL01 (sample SAMN16246548, study PRJNA631951) | gut metagenome | biome: gut microbiome; feature: rumen; material: fiber-attached | host: Bos | place: Iran: Karaj | collected 2018-10
AGTCTTTCAAGAGCCAGCTCAACCATGCCAACTGCACCGTCAACGATGAGCTTTCTGGCATCTACTACTGCTGCTGCCTGCTGTCTCTGAAGCATTGCTGCTGCAATTTCAGGAGCATATGCAAGATATGTGATCCTTGCATCTACGATCTCGATTCCGGCCTCTGTAACCTTTGACTGGATTTCTTCCATGATCTTGTTTGCCACAAGCTCTGTGGATCCACGAAGGCTTCCGTCATCAGCCTGTCCGTCACCTGTTGTATCAATGTTCTCAGTAACGTCATATGGATAAAGCTTTACTACGTTTCTGACTGCAGTGTCGCACTGAAGGGAAAGGTACTCTTTGTAGTTGTCTACTGCGAAAACAGCCTTTGCTGTATCCGTAACCTTCCACATAACTGCAACTGCGATCTCTACAGGATTACCTAAGATATCATTGACCTTCTGGCGGGAGTTGCTGAGGGTCATAACCTTAAGGGAAATCTTCTTATTCCTGGAGGAAGTATCAATGGCTACATTTGAACCTGCAAGAACTGTTGTGATCTTGTTCTTGTTGCCATCAGAGATGTCTCCGCTCTGTCCAAGCTTTGTATCTGCTGCAGGGTTAACTGCTGTGCAGAAGGGATTTACGAAGTAGAAGCCATCGCCCTTGAGGGTTCCGATGTACTTACCAAAAAGTGTAAGCACAAGAGCTTCGCCGGGTTTTAAGATCTTAAGACCAAGAAATGGGAACCAGCCTATGCAAAGATAGATCATTCCCACTACAAACATTGTTATGCTGATTGGTAAATGGGCATCCCCATCCAGTCCAATGCCTCCCCAGATCACCAGCCCTATAGCTGCCAGGTATGCAAGGCTCATGATAATAAGCGCTGCAAAGCCGTTTCTGTGTCCGGTCAGTTCCTTTTCTGTAATGTTGTTGTTCATAATTCATCCTTCCTTTCTTGTGTATCTCTTTAGAGATACTGAATCCGGAAATATCCTTATTTTGGTTTATCATATTCGCGATATTTCGCTTTGTATCTTGTTGATATCATTATGATATCACTCTCATTTCAAAAGTCAATCATCCAATTCCGTCATTTAGGCCTTCACATTTCGATATTTTGGAAATATTTTTAAAATTTCCATTAGCAGAATAGCTAGTTTTTATGCCGCTCTTTTAGCGGTTTTATCAATTGAAAAGAACTATCGGAATGATATAATTCTTATATTGATTAAAGCTTTTAATTAAACGAATGATAATGTATCGGGGGATATATTACTTCTCATTCGTGGAGGAAGGGGTGAGCGACATAACACTGGAAGATTTGCAACAAATTGAGTTTGCGATCGGTGTCGGGGAGAATAACTTCAAAATGAATCGTGGAAGCTTTGATTACAGGCAGCATATCCACGAGAAAAAGAGACTTGTTCGGACCACTACAGAAAAGTTGAACGGGGGGACGTTTCTTTCGTTCCGGGATCCGAAGTCTTCAGAAATTCACAAGATTTCCATCACTACAAATGCAAATGGCAGAATAACTGTTAAGTATCTGCCTGACGAATCCGGAAGCTCTGGAAAAACCTACAACCGCTTCTGGATTTCTTTTCCCGCAAATCCAAATGAGCACATCTACGGATGCGGCGAGACCTACTCAAAGCTTGACCTAAAAGGCGAGCGGGTAAGGATCTTTGTGGCAGAGCATCAAAATGCCCGAAGGATTGGGAAAAAGATCATCAAGGAAAAGTTTCTGGGCAAGCACCCGGACAAAGTACAGCCCTTTGGGAAATACGAATCCTATTATGCCCAGCCCACTTTTACCTCAAGTTACCTCTATTATCTGCACGCAGACATAAACGCCTATTCGGAGTTTGATTTCAGAAACAGGGAAAAGACAATACTGTATACCCAGGAACCGCCTGTTTTTCAAGTAGAAAGAGCAGACAGTTTCCCGGATTTGTCCAAAAAGCTGGCGGAGCTTTTAGGCTACCAGCACACTCTTCCATCCTGGATCTACGATGGGGCTATCCTGGCGATCCAGGAAGGCACTGAGAAGATCGATGAAAAGATAGCAAAGGCAGAAAAGGCAGGCGCTAAGATCTGCGGCGTTTGGTCCCAGGACTGGTGCGGCTGCAGGCGGACAGGCTTCGGCTATCAGGTCATGTGGAACTGGCAGTGGGATAAAGAGCTGTACCACAGGCTTGATGAGAAGATCCCGGAGTGGAAAGCAAAGGGAATCAGGTTCCTTGGCTACATCAATCCTTTTATAGCCCTGGAAAAAGAGCTGTATCAGGAGGCCAGCAAAAATGGCTACTGCGTAAAGGACAAGGATGGTAAGGACTATCTTGTCACCATTACCACATTCCCGGCAGCCATGGTGGATTTCACAAATCCCAAGGCCTACGAATGGTACAAGAATATCATAAAGCAAAACATGATCGGTCTTGGCATGGGAGGCTGGATGGCTGATTTTGGGGAATATCTGCCGGTGGACTGCGTTCTGTTCAGCGGCGAAGATCCTGAGCTTGTTCACAACCGCTGGCCTGCAATCTGGGCTCAGCTGAACAAAGAAGCCATTGAGGAATGTGGCGTATCCGATGAGGTATTCTTTTTTACCAGAGCAGGACACACCGGTACCATAAAAAGTTCTGACATGATGTGGACCGGAGACCAGCATGTAGACTGGTCCGTGGACGATGGTCTTCCGTCGGTGATACCGGCAACACTTTCTCTGGCCATGAGCGGCTACGGCATTGCGCATTCGGACGTAGGGGGCTACACAACCATAATGCACATGCGCCGTTCAAAAGAGCTTTTGATGCGTTGGGAGGAAATGAATGTCTTTTCACCGCTCTTTAGAAGCCATGAGGGCAATCAGCCGGTAAATGACGTACAGTTCGATGATGATGATGAGCTTCTTATGCAGCTTTCAAGGACATCGAGAATGCATGCACATCTGTCGGAATATCTGAAGGCCTGCGTAAAAGAAACTGCGGACAAAGCCCAGCCTGTCATGCGACCGCTCTTTTACCATTACGATGAAGAGAAGGCTTATATCGAGAAAACAGAGTATCTTCTGGGGAGGGATATTCTTGTGGCTCCGGTAATAAAAGAGGGTGCACTTTCCAGAAGCGTGTATCTGCCTAGAGATGAATGGGTTCACGTTTTTAGCGGAAAAAATTTTGGAGAAGGATCTTTTGATATCGAGGCGCCAATTGGACAGCCTCCGGTATTTGTCCGGAAGGACAGCCCGTGGTATGAGAAGGTCATGGAGCTTGGGAAACTCCTGTGACAAAAACACGGTTTGCAAAAAATATAATGTATTAGGGGAAAAAAATGACAAATTCAGGTAAACACGGCACATTAGCCAAGATCAGCTACGGATTTGCGGACATCTATGGAGGAGGCGCATTCGTAGTCATCAGTACTTTTTACACAGTTTTCTTAACAAAATCACTGGGCATGCCAACTGCACTGGCAGGAACCATCCCGCTTGTAGGTAAGATCTGGGATGCCATTACAGACCCTCTTATGGGTAACATCGCAGACCGCACCAGATCAAGGTTCGGTGCAAAGCGATTCTGGATGCTGATAGGAAGCATCATATCAGCCATAACCTTCGTTATCATGTGGATTCCCTTTACGGCGGGAGGCTCCACCATCGGTCAGTACATCTTCTACATTCTGATGTACATGCTCTTTTCCACAGGCTTTACCATTGTAATGGTGCCCTATAACGGGCTTTTGCCGGACATGGTTGAGGATTACACCTCAAGAGCAAAGTTCTCCAGCGTTCGAATGGTGTTCTCGGCTCTTGGTGCTATCATCGCAGGTCTTCTTCCGACGCTGATGATAAAGGACAATACCAACAAGTTCCAGTATGTGAATGTCTCCATTGTATTTGCAGGAATCTTCTTGACCGCCATAATCCTTACCTTTATAGGCACCTGGGAGAAGCAGAAGGAGATCCAGAAAATAAGCCTTTCAGAGACCTTTACCCAGTCCTTTACCGTATTTAAGAGCCATTCCTTCAGGTTGTTTATTGGAATCTTCATCTTCGGTCAGGCAGCGGCTGACTTCATAACCGGCCTTGCAGTCTACTACATCGACGATGTGCTCCATGCCTATGGCGGCGGCAACTTCACGATGCTCATGGGCGTCATCCTGATCTCCCAGTTCCTGGGAATGATTCTGTTTGCGCCTATCATGGCTGCCACCAACAAGAAGTTCCCTATCCTTTTAGGCACACCTATCAGAATCCTGGCAACCTTCGCTATGCTGTTCTTCTCCCATGAGGGAGCACCTTTCATGGTTATCCTGGCACTTTCCTTTGTAATCGGTCTTGCCATGGCAGGAACTTCAACCAGTATCTATGCCATCCTCTCCGATCTGGCAGACGTGGACGAGCTCATTACTTCCATAAGCCGCCCCGGTATCTGCTCCGGAATGGCAACCTTTACAAGAAAGATTGCAGCAGGCCTTTCCTCAGCAATGATCGGTATTCTTCTTGCAATGGTTGGCTACGATGAAAAGATAGCCAGCGCCGGAGGCCAGCAGGCTCTTTCAACCCAGAAAGGCATCGCATACATTTATGTATTCGCACAGATCGTCCTTTTACTTATCACTCTCTTCTTCACAGTTCTTTTCCCTGTGACAAAGAAGGAGTTCGACATGATCCGCAAGGAGATTGCCAGAAGAAAGGGCTCAGATACTTCAAAGGCCACAGCTGAAGAGATCGCTGTATGCGAGAAGGTTACAGGTTTTAAATACGAAGAGTTCTGGAACAAGGACAACGCATTAAAGATCCACGCTTAACACCATCAGCATTGGTACTATAAATATAATTCGTGGTATATGGAGCAAAAACCATATACCACGATTTTTCTACACAGAAAAACACCCCCCGTATGTAAGAGGATTTAAAATGACTTACACACGGGGGTATTTATATGTGTCTTGAATTTTACTTAGCGCTGAATAACCACTCATTGAGAGCTGTAGCCAGTGGATCGATGTGGCTTGCAGTAAAGGCCACTTTTGATCTTCTAAAGAAACAGTCCGGAACGCTCTCGTCGTATTCCCTGTAGGCCTTGATGAAGCCATCGTAGACTTCGGGATCATCAAACATTGGTCCTATGAGGATCACCTTGCTGGGAGCAACCAGAGATACGTAGTTTCTCATAGCGAAGGCCAGCTTATCCAGCTTGTCCTTCATGATCTTCTTCTCCTTGGTCTTGTTGCCCTGAGCTACTGCCATATCTTCCTTTATGGCCTTTACGGAAAGCTCAGTTTCAAGACAACCGGTCTTTCCACAGTTACATTTTTTGCCGCCCTTACCAAGGGATACATGACCTATCTCGCCGGCCAGACCACCTGAACCCTGATAGATCCTATGCCTCATGATGATGGCGGAGCCCACTCCCGGCCCCCACTTAAGGATGATGAGATCATCATAGTCCTTGCCATAGCCAAAAAGGAGTTCGCTCTCGGCGGAGGCCTTTAAGTTATTCTCCACCACAACGTTTATGGATAGTTCTTCTTTCAATATATCAGCAATAGGAACGGGCCTGGTCCATATGCTGAAGGTATTAAGGCTTATGCCCTTTTTACGGTCAACTTTACCGGGAACGGAAACGGCAGCTCCAAGGAGTTTATCCTTTGGAATGCCCACCTCCCACAAAAGCTTTGTACTGTCAGAGGCAATCTTTTTAAGGAAATCCTCAGCCTGACTGTTTTTATCAGTTTCAGCCACAATGCTCTTTATAACATGTCCCTTACAATCGGTGATGGTAATGTATGTTTCGTTGGATTCAATGCATATACAGAGAATGTATTTATAGGTGGGATTGATATCAACAGAGATTTTTTTTCTCCCGGCTCTCTTTTCCTCCACCATTTCTCCAAGCTCGTAGATAACGCCCTCTTCCAGAAGTTCAGTGCAGATAAGAGTAACGCTGGCAGGTGTCAGACCGGTCTTCTCGGCAATATCCTTTCTTGACATGGCGCCAAGATTATTGAGAATATTCAATATCGCCGACCTGTTACTATTCTTTACATTTTCCAGATTGATTCCTTTATATTTCATACACCCTCACGATCACCGCTCTAAACAGATTTCTCTTTAATATCTGACAACCTCAATATCAAGCATGTGTGCCAGTTTTTCAAGCTCATTGCCAACTCTATTATATATTACTACATAATGTGGCTCCCAACCATTCTTGATGGTGTCTGTAACAATCTTCTCTGCAGATTCATCTGTTTTTACAACAATGGAGGTACCGTTGAACTGCTTGGGCTTATCCAGAACCAAGCCTTCAGCGATCATGAATCTGAAGCTTCCATCGGGCTTTCTGCCAATCCTGAAGATTGTAGCAGCTTCAGAAGCCCTGCAGCCAAAGTCCATAACCGGTCCGATCTTTCGGTTTGGATGGACACCTACATTTGCCCCGGTGTCACTTCTTGCCAGATTGCAGGCCGCCATTCCGCAGTGCCAATAGGTTATCGTTCCCTCCTTCTCATCCATGGCAACGGGATCCCCGAAGAAAGTAGCCTCCCCCGTGAGCTTTGTTCCGATGAACATTGAAAGAGCTCCGTATACATCCGCTTCACAGCTGGCGGGAACATTCATGGCATTTAAAAGAGAAAGCACCATACAGACAGGAGTTCCAAAGGAAACAAAGAAATCCGGCCAGCATCTTGAAGAAACAGCGCCGATGCCTCCCTCTGTAATGTAGGTCTTGTAAGCCTTGTAGAGCCTTGCAAAGTCCTTTACGTTCTTCTCCGGCATGGCATCAAGGCCAACCACCTTTTCTTTTGCCTCTTTAAGGTCTTCTGCGCACTCTTCGTCAGTGTAGCCCACAGCCTTCTCAATAAGCTCTCTTGCTTCGATGGCCTCAAGCCTTACACCAAAGAATTTAAGGAGTTCGGCATCCAGAGCCCTTCCAAAGCCAAAGCCCTGAGGAGTATGGCCGATAGCTGACATCTTAAGGTTTTTCAGGGAAGCCAGAACCTCACAGGCCTTTATGCAGGCTGTAAGTTCGGACTTTACCTTCTCCTCCTCGGGAGAACCAAAGATGAATTCAAACTTTCCGGCTCCTCTGAAGGCAGTGATGGTGTTGGCTGCAGAATAGGCTCCTGTCAAAGAGTTACTCCTAAGTCTTCCGCCGTCAATCACAGGCTCCCTCAAGGTCCAAAGGACGATAGGACAGTCAAATCTGCGAAGTACCTCGCTGGCGTAAGCTGCGTTGGCAAAGGTAATATTCTGAAGAACGATAAGGTTTGGCTCCTTGTCCTTCACGAAATCTGCCACCTCATCCACTGTCAAAAGAACTTTCTCAGGAACCACTACGTCCTCTGAGATTCCCTTAAGGGTCGCAACTGATCTGCTAAAAAGATCTGCTGCCGTCTCCATGTGATATGTTCCAACTCCTATCGGAACGTAAACAACTTGTATTTTGCTCATCTTACTGCTATTCCTTTCAATAAAATCAGTTATTACAGCTTTGCCACCTTCTCCAGGTCAATAATAAAGCTCTTTGTTTACCCCTATAAGCCCCGGAAATGCGCCCTGTTTCATAAGGGGCTCCCTCTCAGGATGTGCTATCACCCACTTGTTTCTCTGAAGAAGAAGTCGCTCCTCTCCTGTAGCATTTTCAGGCTTTTTGTCCAAAGGTGTGTTGGTTCCACTCGGAAGGATCACAACTCCCTTAAAGCCCTCATCAGAAACCTTGCAGGGTGAAAGATGAAGCGTTGTCTGAAACATCTCGATGGCTGTTCCCTTAGGAACAAAGAACACTCTTGCATCCTCAACCTTGTAAGTGTTGTCCTTTGCAATCTCCCAGGTATGTCCCAGAACCAGCATGAAATCTGTGACAGCCACATTGATTTCGCTTCCCTTGTGATACTCAAAGCCGTTGTAGGTGCTGTTTCTGCCGTTACAGTACCCCACCTGCACAGGCATATCACCATAGAAAAAGCCCTGAACTCTTTGGACTATAGAAAGCTTCTCCATCTCAGGAACCGATGCCACATAGACATTTCCATTCTCCGGAATGTCCGTATACCCCTCCATGTAGCTGATCAGTTCTGAGAAGTCATAGCCCTCGATCACATTTCCATAGGTCTTAAAATCATCATCAAATACTGAAGTAATCTTTACATCATTTACTTCGTTAAGTCGCTCTAACATAGTCACTCCCCGGGTTTATCTGTCTCTCACAACCTTGATGGTTGCTCTGAAATCTTCCTTAGCCATTCCCCTTTCGAGAGCTGTCTGATAAACATTAAGAGCGTTCTCTTCTCCCGGCATCTTTACGCCGCACTCTTTTGCCAGATTGACGCAGATGTTGACATCCTTTGCCATATTCTCTATGGAGAAGGCTGTGGTGTAATCCTCTGCCTCAAGCTTGCCCTTCTGACCGTCCAGATACCAGTTGGAGGCTCCGCCGTAGGAAACCGCTTCTGCAAAAGCAGGAATAGAAATTCCGTTGGCCTTTGCAAGAGTTATTGTTTCATTGACACCGTTCTGGATCTGAGACACGAGGGCATTGTGGCAGATCTTCATTACAAGGCCTTTGCCGTTGTCGCCCATGCGGATGATGTTGCAGCCCATATATCCAAGAATTGGCTTCATTGCTTCATAGGTCTCTTCATCACCTCCCACATAGATTCCAAGGGTTCCGTCGATAGCAGCTGGCTTACTCTTTACAACAGGAGCATCGATGAATCTAGCCCCCTTAGCCTTTACCATCTTGGAAATCTCAACTGAAACACTTGGGTCAATGGTGCTCATATCGATGCAGGTCTTGGAGGAATCGAGCACATCCAGGATTCCCTCATATACTGCCCTTGAGTGTTCGCTCTTTGGAACCATTGAGATGATGACATCCGAGTTCTTTGCAAGCTCCACAGAATTCTCGCAGGGAACTGCGCCCTTAGATGCCAGAAGGTCAACCTTCTCTTTTACAAAATCAAAACAGTAAACTTTATCGTCATGCTTTTTTACAATGTTCTCGCACATTGACTCGCCCATAATTCCAAGGCCGATAAATCCGATTTTCATATTGTTATCCTTTCTTTTTTCACAAGGAATTTATCTAAAGTAGTACCCCGGGATCACTCTGTAGCTGTGTTGTCCCAGGCCTCGCAGAAGGTCTTAAGTCCCTGAGTTGTGTAGGCATGCTTCATGCAATCCTGGAATACTGAAAGACTGCAGGTTACGATGTCTGCTCCTGCAACTGCACAGTCAGCGATCTGCTTTGGTGTGCGAAGAGCTGCGCAGATGATCTGTGTCTTTCCGTAGTAGCCGTAGTTCTTGTATATCTCAACGATGTTCTTTATATATTCCTTGCAGTCCTCTCCGTTCGCTTCCTTCCAGCCGATGAAAGGTGATACGAAAAGAGATCCGTTCTTAGCGGGAAGAATTGCCTGTGAAGGTGAGAAAACAAGGGTGACATTAGTTCTGATTCCTTCCTTCTCTAGTCTTCTTGCTGCTGCAACTCCTGCCTCGATTGCAGGGATCTTTATAACGAAGTTGGGAGAAAGCTTTGCAACCTCTCTTGCCATCTTTACCATTTCTTCTGTATCCTCAAGATGAGGGTTGATCTCAACTGATACAGGGAACTTGTCTACGCCCTCAAGGCCCTCTTCCTTGATCCATTCAGCGATATCTGTAATTGCCTTCATAAAAGGCTTTCCGGATACCATGATGTACCTTGGATTAGTTGTTACGCCGTCAATACCAAAGGTCTCATACGCAAATTTGATCTCATCGAGTTTCGCACTGTCCAAAAAAAACTTCATTTTAATATCCTCCATTTAAAAAAGATTTATTGTCACAAGTCCCATCAGGACTGCTACCATCATTCTCATAAACATCACCGGAAGGCCGCTCCTTAAGAGTTTGTCCGGATCAAGGCCATATCCCACCGAGATAGCTCTTACGCTAACGGGGAGCAGCGACTCAAAGTTCATTGCCATTGCAGTGGCAAACACATAGGAAATCGGGTTAAGCCCCAGTTTATTTGTTACTCCAATAACTATGGGAATTGTGACTGCTGCCGAAACCGTACTGTTCGTCATCTCCGAAATGAGGCAGGCAAATACTGCAAATATCAGGATTGTCCCAAAGCCGCCTCTTAAGTTCATGCCTGACATAAAGCTTGCAATGGTGTCATTGGCTCCTGACCCTGTAAGGATCTGCCCCAAGGCAAGTCCTCCTGCAAACAAAAGAAGCATTCCCCACATAACTTCCTTCTGGGCTTTATCCCAGGTAATAAGCAGTTCTTTTCTCTCAGCGGACACGATGATAAAATTAGCAAAGCCAAGGAGCAGGAAAAGATATGCAGGAACCAGTCCCGGAAGAAGCTCTGCATACAGGGGTCTTACAAAGGATCCAAGCATTGCTGCAATAAAGAGCACAAGGCTTATCTTCTCATCCTTCTTCATGGGCCCCAGCTCTGCGTAGCATTTTTCAAAATACTCCTTCGTCCCCTCAAGGGAAGATGTCTTCATGGGTCTTAAGAGCATCACTGCCAAAACTGCAACAGTTGCAAGAACTGTGTAGGGAAGCATCCTTATTAGCCAATCCACATACATGAACTCTGTGCCGGTAAACTCTTCTATAAAAGAGATCGCTGTGATATTCATGGCACCTCCCAGAGGTGTTCCTGCGCCTCCCACCTGAGCTCCCCAGGCTATGGCACAAAGGATCGGCGTTGCTGCTTCACAGGTCTTGATGTTCTTGTAGCCTGCTGCCGCCAGCATTGAAACTGCGATCGGCGTAAATATGGCAACCACCACCACGTTGGGCATCATATTTGAAAGAACCACCGCCGCCAGAAGCCACACCGTTATCTGGGACTTCATGGACGGTCCTATCAGCGAAAGCGCCTTAAGAGATATTCTCTTGTCCAATCCTATCTCCGACCAGGGTGCCGTCAGAAGACAGGAACCAAAAATCAGAATGATACTGCTTGAGGAATATTGAGAGATTACATTCTCCATCGGAACGATATCGAACAGGGCATTCACCAGTACCGGTAAAAGAGCTGTAACCGTGATATCCACCGGTCTTGTCACCCACCAGAAGATCATCCAGGCTGCTACGCCTATTCCCTTGGCAGGTGATAGCTCTATTGCCCCTAAAGAACTTAACCCGTAGCCGATCAGAAAATAGAGTACCGGCCCAGTGATCAAGTTGACTGTTTGTTTACTGTTTTTCATTCCCCCAACTCCCGCAACCAATTGAATTATCTCAATTAGTTAATTGCTTTAAGTAAATATTATTATCATGTTGAGGTCAAGCAATGTCAATGACTTCTGGGGGTTATTAATAATTTTCGTTGTTTTACTTAAATCTCTTAATCAATTTTTGTATATTATTCTCATTGAATAAACTTTTGGGGTTATATTGAGTTTCCCAGGTAGTGGAACGAGGGGACGGTTCTTTTGGAACGACGGGGACGGTTCTTTTGGAACGAGGGGACGGTTCTTTCGTCCCAAGGCTTTGGGACGAAAGAACCGTCCCCGTCGTTCCAAAAGAACCGTCCCCTCGTTCCAATAACCATCCCCTCGCTGCACTATCTTAGAAAAAGAAGCGTTTTACTGCCACTACCACAGCACCGATAACAGCTGCCCCAATTCCAAAAGCTGCCCATGTTCTTTTCCTTTTAAAGAAGCCCTTAGCATGAAAGCTAAAGCTGTCCCCGTGTTCAAAATCAATATCTTTTCCGCTGTATTTATTGGGATCCACGTTTCGCATCTTGTGGGATACCAGAACTATGAAATCAAAGAGATCTATATGTTTATCCAGGAATTTGATCACCGTATCCGGCACATGCTTTAATTTAAGTATGGCCATCATGGACTTGGGGTTCTTGCCGATAAGTTCCATCAAAAGCTCATGATTTGTCACAAAATCAATTATCCCCAGCATTCCTGTATCAAAACCGTTCTGACTTAATATCTCCCTTACAGAAGCAACCATCTGGGGCTTTTCGCCCTTGTACCTTAAAATATATGCAATAAGCTCTGCCGCGCTGTCACTGTATCTCTCATCGGAGAAGGTATCTGCTATTTTGTCCGTATTTCCTCCCGTAGCATTAACAATGACATTTCCCAGCATGTTGGCAACTTTTTCCCTGGTGCTCATCTTTACGGATCTGATGAAACTGTTGAGCATCACATCCAGGTCCGACATCTTTTTATCCTGTCCCCCAGCCTTCCAAAGAGACATCTCACCATCTTCATCAAAAAACAGTATGGCATTGGCGCAGTGATTCTCTGCAAAGCCAAGTCTTCCGAAATTCGTTCCCAGATAGAACTGTTTTTTACCCACATCATTTAGGAGGATATTTACAAAGTCGCTCTCCTCAATGATGTTCAGTATCTTATTTCTGTTCTTGATTATCTTGAAGGAATACTTCTGCATGAACTCATCAGAAAAGCCCTGCCCGTCAAAAGAGTAGCAGTTGTCCACGCAGTCTTCCATGATAGTTATGAATTTGGCCTTATTACCACCCTTGGAATGTCCGGTTACGGTGATAGTGTCATACCCCTTAAGCTCCAGAGATCTGAACCAGTCTAGGGCATTCTTCTGGAAAGCCGTGGGCACCTCGTAAAGTCCCGATACATTGTCGATCCACTCCGCATCACTCTGGGTTCCCTTAAAGGCCACGATAGCCTCGTTATAGGCAGGATCATACAAAAAGACGCTTCGGCCTCCCCCTGCTCCGTCACTCTCATAATGCACCTCCTGAATGATGATGTTTCTAAGGTGCATATTTTTCTTTGCCGCGCCTAATATTTCAAGATATTCAGCTCCTGTGACACCTGTGCTGTATTCCCTGTTTTTATCTATCTCATCAGAGCTTCTGAGCACCGCATTTATGTAATCTCCGATGGATTTCGTTTCATGGCTGACAGAAAGAAAGGTTCCCTTAGGTCCCCCAAGATCTTCACAATAAAGCAGGTTATTGATAAGAACTATTTCTTCAACAGTGAGATTACTGCTCATATTCTTTTACCCCTCAATCCAAAGCAAAACTGTCTGAATAAAGTCTGTCCCTTATCACATCTCCATCGGCGCTCTTTAAGAGCACAATATATATTTCGCCCTTTATCTCTGCCTTTTTCAGGCACTTTTCTATTGCAGAGATTGTATCGTCATAGGCGCTTTCACTGATCTTTGAACCGTCCAAAAAGATCTTGATATCATTTCCTGCAGGGATTTTTCCCTTTAGAGCCTCAGTAGCGGTTATTTTCCCCGTATATTCTTTTCCCAGATATTCACAAAAATGTATGCTTATCTGAGCCACGGTAAAGCCGCAGCCGGTTATATGTTTTTTCACCTCTGCCTCGGCATCTTTACTTATAAGTTCCCCGTAGAAATCATCCTTTATTTCAAGGCTGCCATCCTTCTCCTCTGCCCTTGCGATAAAGGCTGCATCCCTGTCGATGTCTTCTGCTTTGTAGTACCACTCATTGTAAGCTCTGGCGGTGCCCTCCTTTGGCTCGCACCCTGTGATCTCAAATTTGTGTTCAGGATATTTCTCTTTCAGATATTCCCCTACTGCCCGCAACTGCCCAAGCATGGCCTTATCGCCATCCTCCAGGTCTCCGTTTTGTATTCCTTCGGAGTTAAAAGAAATTGCAGAAAGTACTTTTTTTTCTTCACCGGTAAGTTCCATAGCAGATTCCTCTTTTCCCACCTAAAACACCAAAGATCTATTTTTTCACTAGCATTATATCATTCTTTTGTTAACTATAAAAAGAAAAAACTCTCCCCATTCGGGAAGAGTTTTCTGACTCTTTAGAATCCTTCCATTCTGCGCTGGCGGCGAAGCTCACGTCTCTTTTCTGCTCCCTGCCATTCAGCCTTCTCATTTTCTGTACGTACATTAAGTCCATAGGGAACAACTACCGGTGTTCCGTCATCATCAACACAAACCTCAGTCAGATATGCTCTGTTAAGGACATGTCTCATGCCGGTTCTCACATCCTCCACATAGGTGTCAACCCTGACCTCCATAGAAGTCCTGCCTACATAGGTGATCTTGCCTATGATAACAAGCACGTCTCCCAGCTGTGCCCCCTGCTTGAACTGCATATTATCAACAGCAGCGGTAGCTACAGGGTTTCCCGAATGACGAAGGGCCACGGTACCTGCAACCTCATCTATCCAGGACATAAGCTGTCCTCCGAAAAGCTTATTCTGAGCATTGATCTCATCGTATTTAACAACTCTTGTCCACTCAGTAACAGAGTCTTCAACATTCTTGTTGGCAATCTGCTTGTCCACATGGAAAACCTTCAACATATCTGCACCTCCTGCGAGTTTTTCATATATTTAATTTTACCCTAATTCCCTGACATAATCCAATAAAAATGAACCGCAAATTTATGCCTTATTTGTGCGCCTGTCGAAGGCTCCCAGCACCGCTTTGGTAAAAGAAATAGCAATCGGATTTGGGTGCTTCATGCAAAAGTACAAGAGCCTGTTTGCCTTGGATGACACTTCAATATCAGTGCCCATGACCTTATCTCTTATATCTTTCCTCAAAAAAACATCACAAACTCTCTTAACAGTGCTGCCCTCACGGCATCTGAGCTCATTTTTCAGTACCAGGAAAAGGATCATGACATACTCTTTATCCAGCTGCTTATCTGCGCTTGAAACGCCCTTTTCCTTTAGTATCCCTCTAAAGATCGAATCCGTAATCTCCAGATTTGAAAGGAGTTTTGGATCATAGCCATGGGCCATGGAATCCGCCACAAGACGGTAATGGTAAAAGTACGCATCCTCCATTATCACCAGCCTCTTGCAGTCGCAAAGGCAGGGCAAAGTGATATTCACGTCCTCACCCATTTTAATATTCGGGTTGCAGAATCTTATATTATCTTCGATGAGCTTTTTGGATATGAGCTTCATGCATCGGGACATGGTAACGGGCCTTACTTCATTTCCAAGGAGATTTTCCCTTACTGCTTCAAGCTCTTTTCCCGTGTATACTCCGGGTTTGAGCCCCTGAGTCTCTTTGCGGCGCTCCCCTGCCTTTTCTACAATATAATTACCTGAGATTATCTCAGATTCGGCAAAAGAGCTGTCGGTGCACTCATAGAGCTTTTCCAGCATGTCAGTGTCGATCCAGTCGTCGCTGTCCAGAAAATTCAGGTAGTTTGCAGAGGCATTTTTTACCCCTTCGATCCAGGCCGACATGAGACCACCGTTTTGCTTGTGGACTGCCTTAACCCTTGAGTCACTGGCTGCGTACTCATCACAAAGTGCCGGGCTCACCCCATCCGTGGAACCATCGTCCACCAAAATAACCTCCATATCTGTCATGGACTGTGAAAGCACAGAATCCATGCACTCTTTCATATATTTTGCTGTATTATAAACTGTGATAATGACCGAAACCTTGGGCATACAAAAAAACTCCTTAATCATTTGAAGCATATAGATTATATTTTATCACAAAGGTAGACTAATGGAACGAGGGGACGGTTCTTTGGAACGAGGGGACGGTTCTTTCGTCCCAAAGCTTTGGGACGAAAGAACCGTCCCCTCGTTCCAATTCTATTTTTACCGCAACATCTTCATCTGCAT
>JAEEGL011034183.1_pt1 | contig 15591 bp, 14 predicted proteins | sample 9134231 | NCBI WGS metagenome assembly JAEEGL01 (sample SAMN16246548, study PRJNA631951) | gut metagenome | biome: gut microbiome; feature: rumen; material: fiber-attached | host: Bos | place: Iran: Karaj | collected 2018-10
CGAAGACGACAAGGGGATGTGGAAAGTGCGTCTCATCACCCGTATAAACAAAAAAATCGTTCATCCAGTGATGCGTGTTGTATGTGCCATGAGTCATGCCCGTGAGACTTATGGTTTAGGTGTTCCCTATCATGACCCCCGCCACATGGAAGACATTTTTCCTTTGACAGAGATGACTTTTGAAGGTCATTTATTCCCAGTGCCAAAAGATACGCACAAAGTTCTTACCCTAAAATATGGCGACTATATGAAGATGCCGCCACTCGACACAATTAAACCCCACACGGGTCATCTGGAGATTTACGAATAAAACCACCTGTATGGAATCGCTGAAGGAAAAGACGGCACGAGGCCTCTTATGGGGCGGTGTGAGCAACGGCATACAGCAGCTGCTCAACCTTGTGTTCGGTATTTTCCTTGCCCGCCTGCTCTCGCAATCCGACTATGGCATGGTGGGCATGCTGCTCGTTTTCTCCGCCATCGGCACTGTGCTGCAGGAAGGAGGCTTCATTGCCGCCCTCAACAAAAGGAAAAACCCCGGCCACAATGACTATAACGCGGTGTTCTGGGCATGTACAGTGGTGAGTGTCAGTTTCTATTTGCTGCTCTTCTTCTGCGCTCCGCTCATAGCGAGTTTTTACAAGACACCCGAACTCACCCCGCTGGCCCGTTTCGTCTTCCTAGGTTTTGTCATAGCCAGCCTCAACGTAGCGCCGCGTGCAATGCTTTTCAGGCAGATGCGGGTGAAAGAAACCTCGCTCACCAACATTATTAGCCTACTCATATCAGGCATTGTGGCAGTAGTCATGGCACTGCGGGGCTTCGCTTACTGGGGCATCGCCACACAGACCATTGTATACATGGCGATGGTGACCGTTTTAAGTTACTACTATACCGGTTGGCGCCCCACCCTGTCCATCGATTTCCGCCCGGTGAAGGAGATGTTCGCCTTCAGCAGCCGACTCATCGTGACCAACTTGTGCAATGTGGTGAACAACAATCTCTTCGCCGTCATCTTAGGCCGTCTTTACACCCCGGTCGATGTGGGCAACTTCACTCAAGCCAACAAATGGACCACCATGGGCCACTCGCTCATCACCAGTATGGTCTACGGGGTGGCGCAACCTGTCTTCACCCGTGTGGAGGATGACCGTGAACGGCAACGCAACGTGTTCCGCAAGTTGCTACGCTTCACTGCCTTCATCTGCTTTCCTCTCATGTTCGGCCTCATGCTCACCGCACAGGAGTTCATCGTCATCCTTATCACCGACAAGTGGCTCAGCAGCGCGCGCATCATGCAGGTGCTGTGTGTGGCGGGGGCATTTCTGCCCATCTCCAATCTATTCTCCAACCTTATCATCAGCCGCGGCCATTCATCGGTTTACATGTGGTGTACCATCGCTCTCTGTGTCACGGAAATTATGACGGCATGCCTCTTGGCACCTTTCGGCATCATGACCATGGTCACCGCCTATGTGGCAGTACAGGTGGCATGGCTCCTTGTGTGGCACTACCATGCCCACCGTGAAATAGGCGTCAGACTGAGCGAGGTGGTCAGCGACATCGCTCCCTACCTGCTGCTCACCCTGCTGCTCATTGCCGTAGCTCACTTCATCACACAGCCCATATCCAATATCTACCTGCGCTTCATGGCCAAAGTAGGTTTTGTGGCCGCAGCCTACATCGCCACTCTTTGGGGGTTCAAATCAGTTATACTGCGTGAGGCTGCCAACTTCCTGTTGCACCGAAAGAAACACAACGAATAACACTTTTCCAATACCATGAGCAAACATCCCGCAAAAACCGACATTGCCGTACTGATGCTGTTTTTCAACCGTCCCGACACTTTCCGACTTGTTTTCAACGAGGTAAAAAAGGCACGTCCCACCCGTCTGCTTCTCTATCAGGACGGTCCTCGGGGCGAGCGTGACCTGGCTGGCATAGAGGCGTGCAGGGCCATTGTGGCAGACAGCGAGATTGACTGGGTGTGTGACGTGCGGCGCAACTACCAGACAAAGAACCAAGGTTGCGACCCCTCCGGTTTCCTTTCTCACAAGTGGGCTTTTTCTCTGGCCGACAAGGTCATGGTGCTGGAAGACGATGTGGTGCCGTCGCAGTCGTTCTTTCCTTTCTGCAAGGAAATGCTCGACCGTTATGAACACGATGAGCGGGTGACGATGATAGCCGGCTTCAATCCCGACGAGACAACCCCCGATGTGCCTACAGACTATTTCTTCACCTCCGTGTTCTCCATTTGGGGATGGGCCTCATGGCGCCGCGTCATCGACAAATGGGATGCCTCTTACTCCTTCCTCGATGATGAGTTCACCTGCCGCCAACTGGACCATTTGGTCAAAAAACGCCGATACCGGAGCGACTTCATGCAGATGTGTCGTGACCATCGTGCTGCTGGGAAACCCTATTTCGAGAGCATCTTCTGGTCGGCCATGTTGCTGAGCAACGGTTTGGCCATCATGCCCACACGAAACATGATCAACAATGTGGGTGCTACCGCCGACTCCACACACTTTGCGGCCTTAAAAACACTGCCTGCTCGTCTGCGCCGTATCTTCACCATGCAGCGTCTGGAGACAGAGATGCCTTTCCGACATCCAAAGCATGTGATGGAATATGTCGATTTCAAAGACCATTTCTACAAAGCTTATGGTTGGGGCTATCCCGCAATAAAAATATGCCGTTCTTTCGAGGAACTCTGGCTGAATCTGCGTCACGGTCAATGGAACCGCATCGGCGAAGCCATCAAACTTCGCCTGCTAAAATGGTCAGGCAAGAAAAAGCATGTATAATAAGGTCCTTAAAAACCTTAAAGACCTTAAAGACCTTAAAGACCTCAAAGACCTTAAGGACCTTAAAGACCTTAAAGACCTTAAAAAACCTTAGAGCCTAAACTCTCCCCATTCTTTTTGTGAAAGGATCTCCGCCACGGGTCTTGGCACCAGATGGTCGATGGGCAGGTGTTGTGCCAATCGTCTGCGTATCTCAGTGCTACTGACATTGACTAGGGGCAAATCCACCACAGTGACATGAGGAGGCAGTGACTCTATATCGATGTTCTCTCCCTCACGGGGATAGACCAAGATCTCATGATGGGCAAGTATATCCTCACTGTGATACCAATGGGAGAACCGTGCCCAATTGTCACCTCCCACCAACAGCACAAACTCTCTGTCGGGATAGGAAACGGCAAGCGCCTGCAGTGTGTTCCATGTATAAGAAGGCTTGGGCAACCGAAACTCAAAGTCGGATGCCACCAAGCCCTTCTCACCCTCGATGGCTGCCGACACCAATTGGAGCCGGTATTCATCAGGCATCAAATCAGCTTGTTGTTTCCATGGATTCTGTGGTGTCACTAAAAACCACACCTCATCGAGACGTGCCCTTTGGAGCATGCCCCGAGCCAGTTGCAAATGGCCATTGTGTATGGGGTTGAATGACCCGCCAAAGAAGCCCGTTCTCATAACATCACAGTCTTTGGAAAGTTTTCTTTCTATTACTTTTAGTGGAAGACAGTTATTCCAAGTGTAATTCAATCCTTTGACGGTTCCGTCTCACTGCAGTCTATCTCGAGGAAAGTGCTCACTATGTCAAGTGCCTCATTCAGTGCGGTGGTCAGGTCGTCATTCACCACAACCTTGTCGAACAATGATTCAAAGGTCAGTTCATACTCGGCCTTTGCCACTCTGTCGGCTATCACTTCCGGGCTGTCGGTGCCGCGCTTTTCCAGACGGCGCTGCAGTTCCTCTATTGAAGGCGGTTTAATGAAGATACTCAATGCCTCGTCACCGAAATATTTCTTCAAATTGCAACCACCTTTCACATCCACGTCGAACACCACGTTCTGCCCCAAACTGAGCTGATGCTTAACCTGCGACTTGAGAGTACCATAGAAACGACCTTCATAAACCTCCTCGTACTCAAGAAACTCATCATTCTCAATGCGCCGGCGGAATTCCTCGGGTGTGAGGAAAAAATATTCCACGCCATCGCGTTCTTCGCCCCTCGGCGGACGACTCGTACAAGAGATGCTGAAGGCCAATTTCAGTTGTTCAAAGCCCATCAGCCAATTGATAATGGTACTTTTGCCCGACCCGCTCGGTGCCGACACGATAATCAATTTGCCTGTCATTTTTTTGAGGTTTTTAAGGTCGTTAAGGTTTTTAAGGTCGTTAAGGTTTTTAAGGTCGTTAAGGTCGTTAAGGACTTTAAGGGATTTGGTTAGAGAGCATTGAGCACTTGCTCTTTGATTTGCTCCAACTCGTCTTTCATCTTGACCACGATGTTCTGCATCTCGGCCATGTTGCTCTTCGAACCTGTGGTGTTGATTTCACGTCCCATTTCCTGGGCGATGAAACCCAGTTTTTTTCCTTGTCCAGCCGGTTCGGCCATGGTCTCACGGAAATACTTCAGATGATTGGCCAGACGTTGCTTCTCCTCACTGATATCGAGTTTCTCAATGTAATAAATCAGTTCCTGCTCCAAACGGTTCTTGTCATACTCTGCCTCAGGTATAGTCTTAAGACCTTCGAGAATGCGACTGCGTATCTTCTCCACTCTTACTTTCTCGTATGGTTCGATACTGTCGAGCAGTGAAGCGATATTATCTATTTTCTCGGTGAACTTCCTTTCCAGCGCGGCACCCTCCTGAATACGGAAGGCAGTGATTTCGGCCAGGGCAGCATCCACGACCTCTTTCACCTTGTCCCATTCCTCATCGGAGAGCACTTCCACATCAATGCGTGTGGTGACATCCGGCAGCCGCAGCAATGACACCCACCAGTCTTGCGGTTCGGGTATGCCGTACTGCGATGCAATATCTTTAATCTGTCGGTAGTAATTCTGCACAAGAGCGCCATTGATAGGCACCGCCTCCGAGCCAGCCTCCTTTTCAATCCATACAGAAAAGTCTATTTTACCTCTCACCAAGGCTTTTGAGACCATCTGCCTGATTTCCATTTCCTTCTCACGGTAAACGGGAGCGATTCGGGTGGACAGGTCAAGTGCCTTGCTGTTGAGCGACTTCACCTCCACATGTATTTTCTTGTCTTTATAGGCTGCCATGGCTTTGCCATAGCCTGTCATCGATTGTATCATGTTTGCATTATTTGCGTGCAAACTTACATAAAAATATTGAAAATATGGGCATCAAGGCGTTTTTATTCAAAAAATTGTCAACAAGAGGTCTTTTCTGAGGAAAAAGCAGTAATTTTGCACGTCAATCTGTTTGAGGATTTTTACCATGTCATGCATTTTGAACATTGAGACGAGCACCGACATTTGTTCTGTGGCTGTGAGTCAGGATGGTGCTCTACTGTTTGAGAAAACCGACTCACAAGGTCCAAACCATGCCGTAAGCCTTGGTGTGTTTGTCGACGAGGCACTCTCGTTCACCGACAATCACGGCATACCATTTGACGCTGTGGCAGTGAGTTGTGGACCGGGTTCGTACACAGGTTTGCGTATCGGTGTGTCAATGGCCAAGGGCATCTGCTATGCCCGCGAGTTACCTCTCATCGCAGTGCCTACCTTAGAGTTGCTTGCAGTGCCTGTCCTGTTGGGGCGTGAGGAACTGCCTGAAGACGCCTTGCTCTGCCCCATGCTCGACGCACGTCGCATGGAGGTATATGCCGCTGTCTACGACCGTGCACTTCGTCCTGTACGAGGCATACAGGCCGACATTGTCGACGGTGACACTTACCGGCCTTATCTCGACGGACATCCTGTCTATTTCTTTGGCAATGGTGCCGCCAAGTGTATGAATGCCATAAATCATCCCAATGCCCGACTTCGTGAGGGCATCGTTCCGTTGGCCAAGAACATGTTCCCCCTGGCAGAGAAGCGCATCGCTCTTGGCCAGAAAGAAGATGTGGCTTACTTCACCCCCTTCTACCTGAAAGATTTTGTGGCAAAAACCCCCAAGAAACTATTGTAAACAAAAAGAAAATCATTTTCATATAATCCCACAACACACTCCGATATAATGAACATAGAAGGATTGGACTACAACACGCAGCGCGAGAAGCTCGTCCTGCCCGAGTACGGCCGTGAGATACAAAACATGGTCGACCATGCCATGACATTGCCCACCAAGCAGGAACGGCAGCATTGTGCCGAGACCATCATAGGCATCATGGACAGGATGTATCCTCAAAACCGCGGCAATGCCGACCATCAGCAGAAGCTGTGGGACCATTTGGCTCTGATGAGCAAATTCCAGCTCGACATCGACTATCCATTCGATGTGACCCAGGCTGCCAGTATTGCAAAAAAACCGGAGGCCATGGGCTATCCGATGAAAGACATCCCCGTGCGCCACTACGGCTACCTGCTTTATGAGGTTTTTGAGAAGTTGAAGACAATGGAGCCGGGACCAGAGCGCGACGAACTGGTACGCATCACTGCCAATCAGATGAAGCGCGACCTCTACCAATGGAGCCACGGCTCGGTGGTAGACGAGAAAGTGGCCGATGACCTGGCCCGATACACCGATGGTGTTATACAAATCGACCTATCCACCTTTGAGTTTGAGAAAATGAATGAGCGCGACTTTGTTGCGGACAAACGTAAGAAAAAGAAATAGCCCCTATCATATGCAATCATTCATTATTGAAGGAGGCAGTCCCCTCAAAGGAAACATAGAGCCTCAAGGAGCCAAAAACGAGGCATTGGAAGTGATATGCGCCACATTGCTCACCGACGAGCCTGTCCATATCACGAACATTCCTGAAATTCTGGATGTGAAAAACCTGATACTGCTTCTTAAGGACATAGGAGTAAAGGTGAACCGTCACAGCCCTGGCTCATACACATTTCAGTCCGACGACCTGAATTTAGACTATCTGCAGAGCGATGAGTTTGTACGCAAATGTTCCGCCCTTCGAGGCAGTGTACTGATGATTGGCCCGCTGTTGGCACGTTTTCACCGTGCCGTGGTAGCCAAACCTGGCGGTGACAAAATAGGACGCCGCCGTCTTGACACCCACTTCTTAGGTTTCGGCTATCTGGGCGCCAAACTCGGACGTGTTGAGGGCCGTGAAGTGTTGCAGCTGACAGCAGACCAGCTTAAAGGCTGCTACATGCTGCTCGACGAGGCCTCGGTGACCGGCACAGCCAACATCATCATGGCCTCAGTTCTGGCCGAGGGCACCACAACCATCTACAACGCAGCCTGTGAACCCTACCTGCAGCAGTTGTGCCACATGCTCAACCGCATGGGTGCTCAGATAAGTGGTATTGCCTCCAACCTGCTCACTATTGTGGGTGTGGAGCGCCTGCAGGGCACAAAGCACACCCTGCTGCCCGATATGATCGAGGTTGGTTCCTTCATCGGCATGGCAGCCATGGTGGGTCAGGGCATTCGCATAAACAATGTGTCAGTGCGAAATCTGGGCATCATCCCCGATGCCTTCCGCCGTTTGGGCGTGAAGGTGGAACAGCAGGGCGATGACCTGTGGATACCCTACCATGAGCATTATGAGGTGGAATCGTTTATCGACGGCACCATCATGACAATAGCCGATGCTCCCTGGCCGGGACTCACACCCGACCTTCTCTCCGTGCTGCTCGTTGTGGCCACACAATCAAAAGGCAGTGTGCTCTTCCACCAAAAGATGTTTGAGAGCCGTCTGTTTTTCGTCGACAAACTTATTGACATGGGTGCCCAGATTATCCTCTGCGACCCGCACCGTGCCGTTGTGGTAGGACATGACCACCAACTGCGCCTGCGCGCCGGACGCATGACGAGTCCCGACATCCGTGCCGGTATCGCCCTGCTCATAGCCGCCATGAGTGCCAACGGTACCAGCCGTATAGCCAATATAGCTCAGATAGACCGCGGATACGAGAATATTGAGAACCGCCTGAACCTATTGGGCGCAAGAATTCAACGTGTAGACGACTGACCCCATGCTCAGCTATGACGATGTATATGAGATAGGCGTGTTGGGCAAGCCCCACGGCGTGAAAGGAGAAATTGCTTTCCGTTTCAGCGATGATATTTTCGACCGTGTCGATGCCGACTATGTCTTTGTGAAAGTGGAAGGCCTGCTCGTGCCTTTTTTTATTGAAGAATACCGTTTCAAGAACGATTCTTTAGTGCTGATGAAGTTTTGCGATATCGACAGCGCCGACGATGCCCAGGAACTGAACGGCTGCAGTGTGTTCTTTGAGCGCAGCCTCACACCCGACGACGGTATGTTCACTTGGGCCGAAATCATTGGCTACACCATCATCGATGCCGCCACGGGGCGTGAGATTGGATTACTCCATGCTGTCGACGACAGCACCATGAACCTGCTCTTCGAAGTACAGATGCCCGGTGAGGATGCCCCCATACTGTTGCCCGCTGCCGAAGAACTCATAGATGACATCGATCATGAGCAGCGCACCATAAGGCTCATCATTCCCGATGGACTGTTGCCCGAAAACAACAACGAACAATGAAGAAACAACAAATATGTATCTTAGGCTCCACAGGGTCGATTGGCACACAGGCACTTGATGTGATCAGCCAACATGCCGACCGTTATGAAGCCTACTGTCTGACGGCTAACAACCGTGTTGACCTGCTTGCCGAGCAGGCCCACCGCTATCATCCCGCCGCTGTGGTGATAGCCAATCCACAACATTACGGGCGGCTCAAAGACCTCCTCTCCGACCTGCCCGACACAAAAGTATATGCCGGAGCCCAGGCTCTCGACGAGATTGTGGAAGCCGGTCCCATTGACATGGTACTCACCGCGATGGTGGGCTTTGCCGGACTCTCTCCCACTATCCATGCCATACGTGCAAAAAAGAAGATATGTCTGGCCAACAAGGAGACTTTGGTGGTGGCAGGCGAATTGATATGCCAGTTGGCTGCTGAGCATCGGGTTCCCATTCTGCCGGTCGACAGCGAACATTCCGCCATTTTCCAAAGCCTCGTGGGCGAGGATGGCAACGAGATAGAGAAAATATTGCTCACAGCCAGTGGCGGCCCCTTCCGCAAACTGCCAAAGGAACAACTCGCCACAGTAACCTGCCAGGACGCGTTGCGCCATCCCACATGGGACATGGGCGCCAAAATCACCATCGACAGCGCCACAATGATGAACAAGGGCTTTGAAGTGATTGAGGCCAAGTGGCTCTTCGGCGTGCCCGTTGACCGCATCCAGGTGCTCGTCCACCCGCAGTCGATTGTACACAGCGCAGTGCAATTCCATGACGGCAGCGTGAAGGCGCAACTCGGTGTGCCCGATATGCGTCTACCCATCCAATATGCCTTCTCTTTCCCTGAGCGTCTACCGTTGAATGGCGAACGCCTTGACCTGTTCAAACATCCGTTAGAGTTTTTCGAGCCCGACCTCGACAAGTTCCGCTGTTTGGCTCTCGCCTTTGAAGCCATCCGCCGCGGCGGAAACATGCCCTGTATTGTGAACGCCGCCAATGAAATAGTGAACCGCGGCTTTCTGGAGGGCAAATGCGGCTTTGTGCAGATGGGCGATATTATCGCCGAGACCATGGCGCGTGCTACCTTCAGTAAGACACCCACTTACGACACATACGTGGAGACTGATGCCGAAGCCCGCCGCATAGCATCAGAAATCATGAACCAATAAAACAAATACATAGACAATAATCAAGAAATGGAGATATTTTTAATCAGACTGTTGCAGTTTCTGCTGTCCATCTCGCTGCTTGTGCTGCTGCATGAGGGCGGTCACTTCTTTTTCGCCAAGCTTTTCAAAGTGAGGGTGAGTCGTTTCTATATTTTCTTCAACCCCAAATTCCATCTTTTCAGCACCTACGACACATGGTTTCGCCGCCTCTTTAAGAAAGACCCCTTGGTGGTGCCCGAGGTAACGAAAAAAGACGAGAAGGGCAACGAATACAAGGAGAAAGAATATGTAGGAACAGAGTATGGCATCGGTTGGCTTCCATTAGGCGGCTACTGCGCCATCTCAGGAATGATTGACGAGACCAACCAAAAACTCAGCGATGAGCCCAAACCGTGGGAATTCCGCACCAAACCAGTCTGGCAGCGCCTGCTCATCATGATAGGCGGTGTGCTAGTCAACTTCCTCCTGGCACTGTTTATCTATTCCATGGTGCTCTACCATTGGGGTGACGACTTCATCCAGCCCAAGGACATGACCATGGGCATGAAGTTCAACGATGATGCCAAGGCCCTTGGTTTCAAAGACGGTGACATCCTGCTCTCAGCCGACGGTGAAGCTATCGAGAAATTCGACATCGACCTCTACCGCACCCTCTCCACCGCCAAGGAGGTGGCCGTGAAACGCAGCGGCCAGGACATAACGGTAAAACTGCCCGGTGACCTGAACCTGCTCAATATGCTCAAGGTGACCCCCACTTTTGTGGCACCGCTTATTCCCGCAGAGATAGACAGTGTGCTGCCCGGCACACCGGCTCTGAAAGCTGGCCTGCAGAAAGGAGACCGGATCCTGTCGCTCAACGGCAAGGCGGTGGACTCTTGGAATGAGTTCACCTACGAGATGGGACGCATCTCCGATGTGCTGGCCGTAAAGACCACCCACGCCGACAGTCTGCGGGAGCGTAACGTAAAGGTGTCCTACCTCCGAAAGGCTACCGGTCAGACCGACACCGTGCAGTTGCAACTCACTCCCGACCTGAAATTAGGTGTGCTGCAGACCAATATCTACACGCTCTACAAGGAAACCCACCGCTCTTATGGTTTCTGGGAGAGTTTCCCCGCCGGCATCAATTATGGTTTGGGCGTGCTCCGTGGCTATGTGGGCGACATGAAATATGTGTTCACCGCCGACGGTGCAAAATCACTCGGTGGTTTCGGAGCCATAGGCAGCCTCTTCCCGCCCATGTGGGACTGGATGCTCTTCTGGCGCATGACGGCATTCCTGAGCATCATCCTGGCCTTCATGAACATTCTCCCAATTCCCGCACTCGACGGTGGTCATGTGCTCTTCCTGCTCTATGAGATGATTACCCGCCGCAAACCAAGCGAGAAATTCATGGTGGTGGCCGAATATATCGGTTTCGGTATCCTTATTCTACTCATGGTGGTGGCCAATCTCAATGATATTCTGCGCTGGATTGGCGTGATGTAGGAAGCCTTGCTGAAGAGCCTTTGTTGAGGCTCTTCAGCAAGGAATGAAAATGAAGGATGAGATCTCCTTCAGGAACAATAAGCATTTTGCAAAGATGAAAGATGAAGTATAAAATATCTTTCACGAACGATAGGTAATAAAAAGGTATAGGTAATTAGGATTATATGGCTAACTTAAGATTTCAGGTTGTAGAAGAGGCTTTCAAGAAAAAGCCTCTCGATGTAATTTCACCCACCGAACGACCATCGGAGTACTTCGGCAAGTATGTCTTCACGCGCGACAAGATGTACAAGTATCTCTCCCGCGATGTATACATGAAACTCATCGACGTGATTGACAACGGCACACGCCTCGACCGCTCTATCGCCGACGCCGTGGCACGTGGCATGCGCCAATGGGCAGAAGAGAATGGAGTCACCCACTATACCCACTGGTTCCAGCCGCTTACCGAAGGTACCGCTGAAAAACACGATGCCTTCATCGAGCACGATGGTAAGGGTGGTATGATAGAGGAGTTTACCGGCAAGCTGCTCGTGCAGCAGGAGCCTGACGCCTCCTCCTTCCCCAGCGGCGGTATCCGCAACACGTTCGAGGCGCGCGGCTATTCAGCCTGGGATCCCACCTCACCCGTTTTCATCATCGACGACACTCTCTGTATCCCCACCATCTTCATCTCCTATACCGGCGAGGCACTCGACTACAAGGCTCCCTTGCTGCGTGCCCTGCGCGCGGTGAACGTGGCCGCCACCGACGTGTGCCACTACTTCTACCCCGATGTAAAAAAAGTAACCACTAATCTGGGCTGGGAACAGGAATACTTCCTCGTGGACGAGGGACTCTACAGCGCACGCCCCGACTTGATGCTCACAGGACGCCCCCTCATGGGCCCTGACTCCGCCAAGAACCAGCAGATGGACGACCATTACTTCGGCACCATCCCCGACCGGGTACAAGCCTTTATGAAAGACCTTGAGATTCAAGCTCTTGAACTGTCCATCCCTTGCAAGACCCGTCACAACGAGGTGGCTCCCAACCAGTTTGAATTGGCTCCCATCTTCGAGGAGACCAACTTAGCCATCGACCACAACATGCTGCTCATGTCGCTCATGAAGCGCGTGGCACGCAAGCACGGCTTCCGTGTGCTGCTCCACGAAAAACCTTTCGCCGGCATCAACGGCAGCGGCAAGCACAACAACTGGAGTCTCTCCACCGACACGGGCATCCTTCTACACGGCCCCGGAAAGACCCCTGAGGACATCCTGCGATTCGTGGTCTTCATCGTTGAGACGCTGATGGGTGTGTACCGCCACAACGGCCTGCTCAAGGCTTCCATCATGAGCGCCACCAATGCGCACCGCCTTGGCGCCAACGAGGCTCCTCCCGCCATCATCTCCTCCTTCTTAGGCAAACAACTGAGCGAACTGCTCGACCACATAGAGCGTGCCGACAACGAACAACTTTTTGCCATAAGGGGCAAGCAGGGTATGAAACTCGACATCCCAGAGATTCCCGAACTGCTCATCGACAACACCGACCGCAACCGCACCAGCCCCTTCGCCTTCACCGGCAACCGTTTCGAATTCCGTGCAGTAGGCTCCGAAGCCAACTGCGCCTCTGCCATGATAGCACTCAATTCGGCCGTTGCCGAGGCATTGGTCGACTTCAAGAGACGTGTCGATGCCCTCATCGATGCCGGTCAGGACAAGACCAGCGCCATCATCGACGTGGTACGCGAAGACATCAAGACCTGCAAGCCCATCCACTTCGACGGCAACGGTTACAGCGACGAGTGGGTGGAAGAAGCCGCCCGCCGCGGACTCGATGTGGAGAAAAGCTGCCCGCTCATCTTCGACCGCTATCTCGACCCTGAGACCATCCGCATGTTTGAAAGCCTCAACGTGATGAATGCCAAGGAACTGGCCGCACGCAACGAGGTGAAATGGGAAACCTACACCAAGAAAATCCAGATTGAGGCCCGTGTGATGGGCGACTTGAGCATGAACCACATCATACCCATCGCCACACAGTATCAGAGCCAGCTGGCCAAGAACGTGCTCAATATGTATGAAATCTTCGAAAAGAGCGAGGCCGATGAACTGACCGCACGCAACAAGAAGATTATCAAGGAGATAGCCACCCGTTCCCAAGCTATAGAGACGGGGGTAGAGGAACTTGTCTCTGCCCGCAAGGTGGCCAACCGCATAGAGAGCATCCGTGAGAAAGCCATCGCCTATCACGACACCGTAGAGCCTATCATGGACAAAATACGCTACGAGATTGACAAACTGGAACTGATAGTAAGCGACGAGTGCTGGACTCTGCCCAAATACCGCGAACTGCTCTTCATAAGATAAAGCCGACATTACAAGGATATTGGTTATTGGGCCTGGCCGATTGGTCAGGCCCAATAACATTTTGCCACGTCCATTTTACAAAAGCCTTTGAGTGTGATTCAAAAATGCTCTTTTTTTGTCTCAGAGCGTATCTGAATCTACATTTTGAGGCATCAATTCTATCAGTTGTCACGATTTTTCTGTATATTTGCCATAGCTTACAATCATCAAACACCTTATATTATTATGGATATTACTATTGCCTTTCTGATTGCTGCAGCTGCTTTGCTGCTCATCATCTTTATCGCTCTTTCTTATGTCAAGGCTCCGCCCTCGTATGCCTTCATTATCTCCGGTCTGAGCAGAGAACCCCGCGTGCTCATCGGTTCCGGTGGATTCAGGATACCTTTCCTCGAGCGCCTTGACAAGGTTTACCTCGGACAGATAACGGTAGACATCAAAACAGAAGAAAGCGTGCCTACCAACGACTTCATCAATGTAGACGTTGACGCAGTGGCAAAGATACGCGTCACCCCCACCTCTGAGGGAACCCGTCTGGCCGCCAAAAACTTTCTCAATATGACACCTGCCGAGATTGCATTGCAGCTGCAGGACTCACTTCAAGGAAACATGCGTGAGATTATCGGCACACTCGACCTACGCTCACTCAATACCGACCGTGACGGTTTCTCCGACCAGGTAATGATGAAAGCCTCACCCGATATGAGCAAACTTGGTATCGAGGTGATCTCTTGCAACATCCAGAATGTGACCGACAAAGAAGGTCTCATCCATGACCTTGGTGCCGACAACACGGCAAAAATCAAGAAAGACGCCTCCATCAACCGTGCCAATGCCGAGCGCGACGTGAAAATACAGGTAGCCCATGCCGACAAGGAGGCCAACGACGCCCGGGTGGATGCCGACACCGCCATTGCTGTCAAAAACAATGACCTTGCCCTGAAGCGCGCCGCCCTGAAGCAACAAGCCGATACGGCTCAGGCCGATGCCGACGCCGCCTATGCCATCCAACAACAGGAACAGCAGAAGACCATCAACATCAAGACGGTGGAAGCCATGATTGAGCGTACCCGCCGTGAGCAGATTCTATCGCGCGAGCAGATTGAGATTCGCCAGAATCAACTCTCTGCCGAAGTGGAGAAGAAGGCCGATGCCGACAAATATCAGATTCAGAAGAATGCAGAAGCCGACCTTGAACAGCGCAAGCGCGTGGCCGAGGCCGAACGCTACGAGGCCGAGCAGCGCGCTCTCGCCCAAAACGCCGCCTCCGACGCCGCCCGCTACAAACTGGAGCAGGAAGCCCAAGGTATCAAAGCGAAGGGTGAGGCTGAAGCCTACGCCATCCTAAAGAAAGGTGAGGCTGAGGCCATGGCCATGGACAAGAAGGCAGAAGCCTACAAGAAATACAACAATGCCGCTGTGGCACAGATGATGATAGAGGTGCTGCCGCAGATTGTGGAGAACGTGGCCAAGCCCATCAGCGCCATCAAGGACGTGAAGATATACAGTGGTGGCGGCGAAGGACAAAACGGCATCGCCACTCTCTCAGGCAACGTGCCGGTGGCCATCAAGCAGGCCTTCGACGTGCTGAAAAGCGCCACTGGCGTAGACATGGCCGATATCATGCGTGCCGGCACCATAGAAGCCAAGACCACCCATAACATCAACCTCAACGGTGAGGCACAGGATGTGGCCGACGGCATAAAAGGCAAAGGTAAATAAAGCATAGACCAACTGAACTGATGGACCAGCAGAAAATACAAATCTATCCCCGCCTCATGGCGGGCAAAACCATCATGTATGTGCACGGTTTCGCCTCCTCTGCCCAGTCGGGCACAGCGGGGCGCCTGCGCAACATGCTTCCCTCGGCCAACGTCATTGCCGAGGACCTGCCCCTGCACCCTGCCGAGGCACTCGCCCTGCTTCGCCAGCTCTGTGAGACACATCATCCCGACCTCATCATCGGCACCTCGATGGGCGGCATGTATACCGAGCAACTCTACGGCTACGACCGCATTGTGGTGAACCCCGCCTTCCAGATAGCCGATACGATGGCCGCACACGGCATGATGGGCCAGCAGGAATTTTTCAGTCCACGTAAGGATGGGGTACAGAAGTTTTTTGTCGACAAGGCC
>JAEEGL013104224.1_pt1 | contig 15591 bp, 11 predicted proteins | sample 9134231 | NCBI WGS metagenome assembly JAEEGL01 (sample SAMN16246548, study PRJNA631951) | gut metagenome | biome: gut microbiome; feature: rumen; material: fiber-attached | host: Bos | place: Iran: Karaj | collected 2018-10
GAACCGCCCGCAACGCGATTCCTTATTCAAAAAGCCTTGATACTATAAAGGCGTTCTTAATATGTTGTTTAAGTTAAGGTTCCGCCTTTCGGCGGGGCGGTTCTGAGGAACCGCGCTACCAATATACGTGCCAACGGCGCGTTAAACTGAAATAAAACGCCCCGGTTTCCCTGCGGAAGCCGGGGAGCGTACGTTTATAAGGGTTACTGCGTTCTCTTCAGCTGGTTCTCTCGCATGCTCATCATATACGCGAGGTACGTTTCGGCGATGTGGGCGTCGTTGAAGTATTCGCCGCCGAGCTTGCCGCCGGTGAGACCGGCGAGGCCCTGCTTGAACACGAAAAACGCCGATACCTTGCGCAGCGTGGGGCTGGTGCCCACCATATCCACGGCGCTGCCCGCCAGAAGCTTCGTGGCGCGGTCGATGCGCGCCTGGTCCTCGGGGCTGTCGTTGCCGCCCACGAAGGTGCACACGGTATCGCGGAAATATTCGTAGGGCGTAAAGGTCTGGAAGCAAAGGCGCATCTTTTTATTGTAGAACACGTCGATGTTTCGCATGCTGCCCGCCATCACCTTGATAATGTTCTTCACCGAGCGGTTGCCGTCCTTGTACGAAACGTAGGGGCGCGAGGTGCGGTAATCCATAAAGAAGCGGGTCATCACCGCCTTTTCGCGGGCGTAATCGTCCCGCGAGAGGTTATCGGGCCCGAAGAAGGAATACGTTTTGCCGTAGCGCCCGAAGCCGCAGGCCGCGGGGAACACCTCGGTAACGAAATCCTCGGGCGAGACCACGTTCACGATGCGCATGAAGCGCGGCTCCTTTACGTTTACCAGCTCGGTGTTCGCATAGTTGGGCGTGGCGAAGCAGTAGGCGTAAAGATCGTCGTCGGCGATCCCGAGCCCTTCCCCGAAGCCCTCGCGCATCACCTTTACCGCCAGCAGCCCCGCGGTGGCGGCGCCGCGGGAATGCCCTGCCAGCAGGAGCTTGATCGGCCTGCCGGTGCGGTATTTCGTTAAAAATGCGCGCAGCTTATCGTAGGTGTAATCGCGGGCGTCGGCAAAGCCGAGGTGGATGGCGCCCTGTTCCGCCGTGCCGGCGTAGCCGAGGCCGCCCCGGCAGACGCGGTCGAAGCCCATCGGGTCGAAATTGGAGAACCAGGTCTTTTTGTAGGAGCCGATGAAGCCCGCCACCACCAGATCGTAGGAAACGCCGTTCAGCGTCAGCTCCCGCTGGGCGAAGTAATAGCTCTCTTCGTCGCGGGCGGCCTTGGGCTGGATCTCCTGATGGGTAAAGCCAACGCCGTCCAGCACGCTCTTGAGCCCCTTCTGGGTATAGGGGAAGCCGGTTTCGGCCTCGGCAGAGGGGTCGTCGGTGATGCGGTTGTAGCCCACGGTTACGAATTTGCAGGCAAGCCGCGCCAGCTCGTGGTCGTAAACGGAAGAGGGTTTCGCGAAAACCGAGAGATCGTACTCAAAAAGAACGGTGCCTTTCCCCTCCATTTCCGCGGTGACGGCGCCGGAAAGCGTATTCTCAGCCATAGGTCAGCCTCCCTTTCAGAACAGCAGATTTTTGACCGCCAGCATACCCAGCGTGATCAGCGCTTCCCCTGAAATGTAGGTGAGCATGATCAGGAAGCCGCGCTTCGGGATGCGGTCTTTTTTCTCGGAATAGCGCGAGAGGAACAGAATGCAGTCGGACGTGAAGAACATGATCGCGCCGATATATGCCAGCGCCGCGCCCAGCGACGGGTCGCTTGTGAGCATCATAAACGCGAAAATATTCATGATGCTGTTGGCGGCGAGGTATAAGAACATCGGCACGCGCATCGCCGCGGGCTCGATCTGCTTCCAGATGGCGCGCATCACCAGCGCCGACAGGGCGATATACACGAGCGCGACCAGCACTGCCGCCCACCACGCCACTGCCGCCCATTGGATGTGCGGCAGATACACGAAGATGAACAGGATGTGGCTGATCAGAAAGCTGACGCCGCCGCTGACGAACCACGCGTTGCCCTTTGGCATCAGAAGCACGTCGCCCAGCCAGCTGGCGATCAGCGCCGCGATCAGCAGCCAGGGCCGCGGGGTGGCAACGAAGATGCAGAACAGCGCCAGCGACGATACCAGCAAGGGCTTCGTGTACGCGCTTTTCGGTTTGCCGCGCCAGCAGCAGATCAGATGGACCAGTGCGCTCACAAAAAACAGCGCCAGAATCCCGTAAGCGATCAGAACAGACAAAAAACTCACCTTCCTGCAAAATAATATGAAAAATGAAAAATGAAGTTTTAATTAATGAACAATTAACAATGAACAATGAACGTCGAACATCCGGGATAATTCCGAATTACGCATTCCGAATTCCGAATTAATATCTCCGCTCTCCGCTCTCATATCTCCGCTCTGGAATTAAAGCACCAAAGTTTTTTCGAAGGCGTCGTGCACCGCGTGGCCGATGGTGCCGCCTCTGTCGGCGTCGCCCACGGCGATCGCTTTCACGCCCTTTTCTTTCAGTGCGGCGGCCAGCGCGTTGTTCGGGCGCACGCCCATGGCGAGCACCACCGCGTCGGCGGGGATGAAGTTGCGGCGCTTGGTTTTCATATCCTGCACCGTGATGTGGTCCTCGCCGATGGCGCACAAGGCCGTGTTCAGCAGGAATTTCGTGCCGTAAGGCTCGATGCGGCTCATGGAATCGTCCACAAACTGGAACCACGCGCCGGGGGCCACGGTTTTCGCCATCTCCACCACGGTCACCTCGTTGCCCGCTTCGTTGAGGGCTTCGGTGGTTTCAAGGCCGGTGAGGCCGCTGCCGATCACCGCCGCCTTCTTGCCGGTGAGGGACACTTTGCCGGTGAGGATCTCGGGCGCGGTGTAAACGTGGGCCTGCGCGATGCCGGGGATGCTGCGGGGCCGTACGGGCGTGCCGCCGGCGGCGATCACCACCGCGTAGGGGCTGCGCGCAGCAAGGTTCTCTGCCGTCGCCTCAACGCCGTATTCAAATTTCACGCCCAGCGCCTCGGCCTCGTTCAGAAGGTCTTCGATGCACCAGTGGAGCTTATCCTTATGGGGGCCGGAGGCCGCCACGTTCACCTGCCCGCCGGGCACGGCTTCTTTTTCAATCACGTTCACGGTATAGCCGCGGCGCGCCAGCGTGATGGCGGCGGAAAGGCCCGCGGGGCCCGCGCCCACCACCAGCACAGTCTTGCCCACGCCTACCTTCGGCATTTCGGCGTATTCCTTTTCGATGCCCACGCTCACGTTCAGCGCGCACTCGCCGGTCTTGCCCACGGTGGCGTTTTCGATGAACGATTTGATGCAGTGCAGGCAGCCGATGCAGCGCCGGATGCTCTCGGGATTGCCGGCGGCGGCCTTGTTCGCCCAGTCGGGGTCGCAGATGAAGTTGCGGGCGCTGCCCACGAAATCCTGGTACCCCTCTTGGAGCTGCCGTTCGGCCTGCTCGGGGGAGCGGATGTAGTTTGCCGCCATCACCGGGATATCCACCGTTTCTTTGATGGCCTTGGCAAGGTAGGCGCGCCAGCCGGGCTCGAAGCTGGTGGGCTCCAGCCAGAAGTTGTACGCGTCGTAGCAGGCACTGGATACGTCGATGGCGTCCACGCCCAGCTCTTCGAGGCGCTTGGCGATCTTTTTGCCCTCTTCCAGCCCGTAGCCCTTGCCGGGCTTGCCGATGCGGTCGTACATTTCGTCCGCAGTGAGGCGCACGATCAGGGGGTAATCTTTGCCGCACTGCTCTTTGATGCCGGTAACGATCTCGGTGAGGAAGCGCAGGCGGTTCTCGAAGCTGCCGCCGTATTCGTCTTCGCGGCGGTTGGTGTTGGGGCTCAAAAACTGCTGGATGATATAGCCGTGGGTGCCGTGCAGCTCTACGGCGTCCACGCCTGCCTTCTTGCAGCGCACCGCGGCGGCGATGAAATCGTCCCTCAGGTTCTGTACTGCTTTTTTGCTCATGGCGTGGATGCGGGTGGCGCCGTGGGCGCTGAGCTCGCCGCCCGAGGGGCTCTGCACGCTCTGGCAGAGCTTTTTCTGCTCCATTGCCATCAGGGCCGGGGTGGCCTTGAACATCAGGTTCATCACGCCGGGGAATTTACGCTGGATCGGTATCACCACCGGCAGGCTGTTGATCGCGCTGGCGTAGCCCTGCCGCCCCGGATGGTGCAGCTGGATGCACAGCTTCGCGCCCGCCGCGTGGATGCGGTCCGCCATGATCGCCATCGGGGCTATGTGCCAGTCGCGCGCCATACTCAGCTGCGTAAAGGTGCTGGTGGCGCCCATATCGTTGACGCGGCAGATGCCCGGGATGATCAGCCCCACCCCGCCCTTCGCGCGGGCCTCATAGTAGCGGATCATTTTTTCGGTGGGGGTGCCGTCCGTCTGCCCGAGGCTGAACTCGGCGGCGTTCATCACAACGCGGTTCTTTACCGTCATCGTGCCGATGTTCATCGGCGAAAAGAGCAGATCGAACATTATTTACCCATCTCCTTCAGCTTTTTCTTAAAGCGTTCAAGCTTGTTGTTTTCAAGCGTAAGATAAACGGAGCGCACCGGCGGGCACACGCCCATCAGCACCTTCGAGAAGGAATAGAGCGCCGAAGGGAACACGTATTTTTTCTCGGCTTCCAGCGCCGCCACCATCTTGCGGGCTACCACGTCCGGCTGCTGCACCGGGAAGGGCCATTCGAACTCCACGGGGTTCGCCACCTTGAAGAAATTGGTGTTCGTGGCGATGGGATACAGGCACGTGAGCTTCATGCTGTTGGGCTTCTCGTAGCGCATGGCCTGCTGGAAGCCGTTGAGCGCGAACTTGGTGGCGGAATACAGGGCGTAGCCCGGCACCGCCATCTGGCCGATCGCCGAAACGGTATAGGCAAGGTGGCCTTCGCGCCCGTCCAGATGCTCCAGATATTTGCCGTAGGTATACATGGGCGAGATCGTGTTGGTTTCAAAGATCTTCAGTATGCGCTCCCAGTTCGTGTAGTTATACTCCTCATAATAGGGGAAGCCGGCGTTGGCGTAGAAGATATCGATCTTTTTGCCGTCGAACACCTCTTTTGCCTTCTCGAACACCGCGTCCACGCCCTCTTTGGTGCTGATATCCATATTGAAGGGGATCACGTTCTCGGCAAAGGTGGCGAGCAGCTGCTCGGCGTGGCGGGATACCGCGAGAATGGTGTTGGATTCTTCTTTTGCCAGCAGACGCAGCACCTCGAAGCCGATGCCGCTGGAAGCGCCTGTAAGTACGATTCTTTTATTTGTTATCATGGTAGTCTTCCTTTCAGTTTTATCTGTCGTATTCGCCGTATTCGCAGCCGATGCCCTCGGCCTTTACTTCGTCTATCAGGTCCCAGCCCTTGCCGCGGCGGGCATAGAGCTTCACGGTGCCGGTGCCGGTGCCGCCGTTCCACAGGCGGTTGTGGCGTTTCGTGCCGTTCGGGGCCTCGTAGTTGATGTTGAGCATCTCTTCTTTTTTGCAGGTGATCTGCGTATCCATTTTGGCGGTGAAGGTGGTCTGCACCACGTGCCAGTGGATCTCGTCCTCGGTCTCCCAGCAGTCGAACTTCGTGCCGGAGCCGGTCCAGAATTTAGAGAAGTTGAACTCGTAGTTTTTGCCTTCGTAGTAGAAGGCGCCCAGAAGCTTCCGGTTCAGCGCCACGGGGCCGATCTTGGGGCGGCCGCCGCCGATCTCGAACACGCTGTTTTCGAGCTTTTTGCCGGTTTTCACGCTGGTGAGATTGTTGGAAGAGAGCCATACCCAGGGGCTCGTGAAGTCGCCGCCCCAGTTTTTGTCGGCATAGCCGTTGCAGGTATCGGGCTTTACGATATATTTTACGCCGTTAAGTTCCACTTCGCCCGTGAAAACGGTCTTCATGCCCTCGGCGTGCCAGAACATTTCAAAGGCGTTGATCTTGCGCAGGGGGCGGGAGGCGCCGTAGCCCACGTTGAACGCGATCTTTTTATTGACGGTGAGGTTCCATTTCATGCTGCCGGCGTCGCACATCCATTCGGGATGGGCCGCGGCCTCTTCTTTGGTGACCGTAACGCTGCCGATGGTGCGGTTCTCGTCGCAGTAGCAGTCGTCCGCGGAGACCGAAAAGGGCGGGTCTGCGTGGATCTTCACGTCCTTCAGGGAGAAAAAGCGGTGCAGCTGGCCGTGATCCTTGCCCCAGAAGCCCACGTTCACCATGAGATATGAGGGGCGCTTGCCGGCGTTGCGGGCCAGCGGATCGTTCCACACGATCACGGGCTCTTTTTCGGCGTAATCGGGATTGCAGGTGAAAAACTCCACGTAGAAGGGTTTCTTTTCACCCGTTTCGGCGTTTTCGGCGGTGAAGTTGTGCCACCACCAGTCGTAGCCTCGTTTTGTGAGCGGCCCGCGGAGCATCCATTCATCGCGGGAAATCGCGCTTACGTTTGCCATAAAATGACCTCCTAAGATATTTGCTGTGCGGTTCGCCGCACGCCGGAAAAGCGCGCGGAACAACTGCAACCTTCATTATATCAATTTTTAGCCTGCGTTTCAAACCTTTTTTGACAAAATAATAAAAAAATATATAGTTATACTTAATTTTTAGTAATATTGTACAGATGCGGCGGCCCGGGTTTGGTGATTTCAGTTCGCAGGGCAGGGGATGGCTGTGTTTGATGAAAAATGAAAGATTTCGGCTTCTTCACCCTTCGCTCTTACCTCTTCGCTCAGATTGCGGTTCGTCGCAGTGCGATAAACCGCAATCTGCTTCGTCCCCCCTTTTTTTTGTCTCGGGAAGGGGGTGTATCATGCGAAGTGTCAGGGGGAGCGAAACGCGGCGGGCCGCTGATTGTCCGGTACGCCTGCATCCCGGGGAAACGCCCGGCGCTCTCTCTGCCGACCATAACAATCTTCTCATGAGGTTCCTCATGCAGATGTCCTCCTTTCGGCAAAAGCCGCTCACGTTTTGTGGGCGGCTTTTGTTATCCCGCTGTTTGCAGATCCTATTTCTCCAAACTCCAAAACTCCAAACTCCGGTGCGAAAACTGATAACTGACGACTGAGTGGTTCAAATTTCAGTTTAACGCACTGTTTGATATGAAAAACCTTACGGTTTTGAACGGTAGCACGGCAGACCTCTGCCGTTATCGGGCGAAGGTGTGGCCCTGCGGCATGTAAGTGACGGAGGGCCCGCCGCGTGCCCGACATAGCCTGCCATTTTCAAATGGGTACCTATCGTTGCACGTCGTCGGGTACCCCACTCCATTACATTCCGGGGGTACCGCAACGCCGCACAATAACGGCAGAGGTCTGCCGTGCTACCGGATGCTACAATGCGACAAATTCCAATTTGTATAAGTTCCCCTTATTTTTTTCTGAAACAGAGACCGCTCACGTTTCGTGGGCGGTCTCTGTCCATTATTCATTATTCATTTTTCATTGACTTTCGGCATCTCCGTCATGCGGAGCTTCGCGCAGCCGTAGGGGATGAGATCAATCTCTTCCGGCGCAGAGAGGGGCGACGTGCTCTTAGGCGTTTTGCGGCATACCGAACGGTACGGGAATTTGAGCCCCCAGTTTATCTTCTGCAGCTTCGCCTGTACGGTGACGGGCGGGTTTTCGTTCGAGAACGGGAATTCCCCGATGCCGTGCCGACGTACCTCGAAGCCTTCGCCCGCGAAGGCGTAGTTCCAGGGCGAGGTGGGGGCAAGCTCGTAATCGCAGTAGGGGAATTTGCGCTCCACGCCCCTTCGCACGTATTCGTGCATCTTCTTTTCGTATCTGATGGGCACCGAAAACAGCAGCGAACCCGCCTGCAGGGCGTACGTGCCGTGGGGCCGGGGTTTTAAGAACGGCTCCGTTTCAAACGAAATGCCGATCTCGGTGTGCCCCTGGGGAATACGGAAGGTTGCGTTCTTCGTTTCGGCGGCTGTGCCGTTAATAAGCAGGTTTTTCGCAAAGGAGGGGATGCGCACCGTAAACGTAAACGCTTTTTGCGCGTCTACCGTAAAGCGCGCCGTATTCTCAAACGGATAATCCGTTTCGAGCGTTATATTTATGCCGTTATCGTTCAGTACGCAGGGCAGCAGCACGGCGCAGAGCACCGCGTCCTCTTTTTTCAGAAAGGCGGAGAGGGCGAATTTGGGCCAGCCCTGGTTGAAATTGGCGGTGCAGCAGCCGAAGTTCGGCTGCAGGCCGAACAGATGCGCCTGAGGCCCGTTGGTGCTGAAGGGCGCCATGAGCATCGTTTTTCGGCAGGCGATCTGGTTTACCATCTGCACGTACTGGTGCGTCCACATATCGGCGCTGAGCGTTGCGGGCAGCGCGTTAAACGCCAGCGTTTCGAGCCGCTCGGCCCATTTGTTCTCTCCCGTGCGGGCGAAGAGCTGCTCGTAAGAATACATCTGCTCCACAACGGCGCACAGCTCGGTGCCGCGGGAGGGGTCGAGCCCCGAAAGTACCTCGTCGCCGGTGAAGCCCTCAAAGGCGGTGCCGTTATAGCGGTCGAGAATTTCGCGCAGGCGTTCGGCTTCGTCGGTATATTCTTCGCCCAGCAGCCCGTGGGAGACCGCCTCGCCTTTGAGCATCATCGCGAGGTTCACGATGTGGGTCTTGCGCAGCCACAGGTGGCGCGGTTTTTTCCACGAAGATACCGCGTCGGCATAGTTGTAACCCTGCGTTTTCAGGATGCGTGCGAGGTCTTTCATCCAGTCTTCGCCGTAAGTTTCATATAGATAATTCAGCGCGATGAAGGTTTCGAACCAGCGGTACTTCGCCCAGCCGAACAGCTTTATTCCGCCGCTTTTTAAGAGGTCGTAATAGTTTCTGAGGATCCGGTAAAGAACGCGGGGGATGCGTTCGTCCCCCGAGCAGTCGTAATATACCTTTAAGGTTTTGGAGATCAGCTGCACCGCCCACGTGTCGTACCGTGCCCGGGCGTTTTCGGGGCAGGGGCAGATCCAGCCGTCTTCCTGCTGGGATGCAAGAATGGCGTCTACGTATTTCTTCGCGTCCGCGATCAGCGCCTCGTCGTTTAAGAGGTACGCCAGCGGTATGAAGCCGTCCAGCCAGTAGGGGACCCGCTCCCACCCTTCGCGGTCGCCGCCGATCCAGGCGCTGTCGCGCACGTCGGGCCAGATCTTATGAAGGTTGCCGCTGAGGCCCTTTGCCTGAATTTCAAGCTGCCGGCGCAGCCAGCCCCGGGGCGAAAGCTCTTTTGAAGTATAAAAGCCCCACGCGTTCATATCACGCTTCCTCCGCCTGCGCCGTTTCGGGGGCGGGGGCTTTTTCTTCCACGTGAAAGCCCTTCTTTATCAGGAAGAACAGCGGTACCAGCAGAAGCGAGCACACGATGGCCGCCACGAGGAACATGTTTTTGTTCGGCACGATGGTTTCCACGCCGAACTCGTTGAGATAAGTTGCGGCGGCGGTGCGGCAGGCGATGTCGCCGAGATAGGGCCCCACCACCATCGGGATCAGCACCACGAAGATCATGCGGATGCCCTGAAACAGACCGGCTTTGCCCTCGGGGATGAAATCCTTCACCGCCGCGCCCAGCAGAATGGTGATGATGGCGTTGCCGATCACCACGGGCAGCACGCCGATGAGCATCATGTGGATATTGGTGGTGGTGGAGATCAGCAGCAGCCCCGCGATCATCACCACCGAGCACGCGGCGAGAAACAGCCCCTTGTTTCTGGAAGAGAATTTTAACAGCGTGAGCACGCTTGCCACGAGCAGCACCAGCACCACCGCGGCGGTAATGATCACGCTCGGGCGCAGAATGTTTTCGGCGCCGCCGTTATCGGGGATCACAACGTACTGGATGTACACCAGCAGATAGGGGTAGAACACCTGAAACCCCACGGTGGAAATGCCGAAGGCGGAAAGGGCGAGGTACAGCCGGGGGTTTTCTTTGATCACATGCGGCCGGAAGCCGTAAAACAAGTCGGCAAAGTAGTTTGAGGATTTCTCCGTTTTCCGGACTGTGCGGGGCGGGTCTTTGATCAGGAACAGCCCGGCGATACCGCAAACCGTAACGATGGCGCCGAGGATCATAAAGAAATCGCGGTAAGACAGCTTGCCCGCCTGCGCGAAGCTGCCCACGCCCACGACCGCGCCGAACGAGACCGTGCCCACCACAGAGAGCACGGTTTCCACCAGCGCCCGCTGTTTGGGGGAGGTCACGTCCGTCACCCACGCCTGAAACGCCGCGTCGTTGCTGGTGGACCCCATAAAGGTCATAAAAATATCCATGAAGATCACGAACCAGACCGTGGCGGTGAGGATCATCACCTCGTCGCTCAGATGAAACAGCCCCGCCACGTTTTCTTTGGTGATGAAGCCGAACATGCCGGTAACGACGCCCCACAGAATATAGCCCACAGAAATGAACAGGCGGCGGTTCTTCAGCTTGTCGCTGAGCGTGCCCATAATGAACGTGGTGAGCACCGCCGCCACGGCGGAAAGCGCCACCATGCGGCTCACCGCCGTTGTGGGCGCCATCGAGCCCTCCATCGCAACGCGGGAGGCGTCCGCGTATACGGAGTTGTAGATAAAGGTGTTGAAATAGTTGTTTTCGGTGTTCCACGCAATGCCGCCCACAAAGCAGAACAGCGTGATGATGAACCAGTTTTTGCCGCTGAGCTTTTCTCTCATGTTCTTCTCTCCTCCTTTTACCTGTTCATTATATATGAAAACCGACGGGGAATCAAGATGGAAAAGCCGGTTGTATGCGTTCAAATTTCAGTTTATCGCGCCGTTTTCACGGATATTGGTAGCGCGGTTCCTCAGAACCGCCCCGCCGTAAGGCGGAACCGTAACTCAAACAACATTTTAGGAAAACTTTTGTATTATCACGGCTTTATGAATAAGGAATCGCGTTGCGGGCGGTTCTGAGGAACCGCGCTACCATGATAATCGCTCCGCGATGTTTGATTCAGTAAACATCTCTATATACTGCAATTTGTAGTTCATGTTTCTGTATACCTTGAAAACGAAAACCCCGCCGCAGGAGGATGTTTCCGGCGGCGGGGCTTTTGGCTGCGTTTCGGGCGCGGCGGCTTACGCTTTCCACAAACCGTGCAGGTTGCAGTAGGCGTAAACGGCCTCTACCTCGTCGCCCTCGCAGATGCAGAAGGTCACCTCGGGCGCGTCGCCCGGGCGCAGCGCCTTGCGCTGGTTGCCGGCCTTGGTCTGCAGCGAGACCCATTCGATGAAGTGTTCCGGTACCATCGGGTGCGCGGCGGAGCCGACGCATACCTTCACGGTGCAGCCGTCGACTTCCACAACGGGCACGTGCTTTTCAACGGAGGCGTCGGTGGAGGAGGGGATGATCTCCTTCATCGGTTCGCCGCAGCAGATCACCGGCACGCCGGTCTTTTTCACGATCGCGATGATCTGCCCGCAGTGCGCGCACTGATAAAACTTCATTTCCATAAATATTTGCTCCTTTCGTGCGCCGCCTTTCACGGCGCGTATCATATATTCGGCGCTCCGGCTTTGCCGGAGGAGGGTTACCTTGACATAAGATAGTTTTTCAGCAGGCCCGGCCAGTCGGTCTGGATCACGTCGAAGCCCAGATCGGCGAGCTTGCCCCAGCCGGCCTCCGGCCCCTGAATAATGGAGGCGTCGTCCGTGAGCCCGGCGGAAATCACCGCCTTGTGGTCGTACACCTCGGCGTTGGCGAACAGAATGCGGCCCTTACTATGCATCTCTTCGATATAGGCGGGGGAGCAGCAGGGCTCGTCGAGGGTTTTGAACAGCACCTCCGCGCCGATGCAGTTGATCCCTTCGGCGGCGAGGGCGTCCGTTACGTCGTCAACCGAGCGCACGATGGGCATGAACATAAAATCGGAGGCGTGCTCTTTTACCTCCTTCAGCTCGCGGGCGGAGGTCCCGGTTTTCACCACCACCTGCTTTTCTACGCCGCTTTCCCGTATCGCGCGGCTGATGCCCGGCACGTCCGTCCAGAATTTATCCACGTTGATATAGCACTTGCCCCGCAGAAAATCGAAGGCCTCGTCGAGGGTGTTCACCCCGTACTGGGTTTTCGTGCCGTCCGGGTTATAAAGGCGCAGCCGGTCCACCTTTCCGGAGGGCAGCAGTTTTATGAACGACCTTATTTTGAGATACGCCCGTTCCATGCCGGGGTGGAACACGTAGTATTTGCCGTCCCGGCTGATCGCCACGTCCAGCTCTATCATATCCGCGCCCTGGGCGAGCGCAGCGCCGAACGCCGCCAACGTGTTGCACGGGATATTGCCCGAGGCCGAGCCCCTGTGGGCGCAGACCAGCGGCATGCTTTTCGCGTTTTCAAAAATGCTTTTGTTCAGATCAGGCATATGTTATCTCCATTTCCACAATGAATTCCACGCGTTCGCCGCGCGCTTCGATCTCCACTCTGCCCACGCCCTCTTCGGCGGTGTGCACGCGCGGAGCGTAGTTGACGCCGTCCGCCTCAAACTGCCGCCCGGGGCCCGTGATGGGGACGATGCGCACTTCGGCGGGGGATTTTACGCGGCACACGAGCTTCCGTTTCTTGCCGGGCAATGTTACCGCGTTGCCGCAGATCTCGGGCTCCCGCTGGCAGTGCAGAAGAAAGGTAACGGTATCTTCTTTTTTCGGTATTACCACGTCGTGCACGGTGAATACGCCCCGCTCGCCGCGGCCCGGCTCCCAGCGCATGCGCCGGGTGACCAGATCGCAGGTTTCACTGTAAGCCTGCGTGAGATCCCCTTCGATCTCGTAAACGCCGTCTGCCTCGCCGTGGTACGTCACCTTTGCCATGCCGTACGCCCGGAACCAGTGCGCCGGGTCTTCGGGTTCTTCAAGGCCGTAGGGGAAGCGCGTGCCCCTGCCGCCCACCAGCAGGCAGTTGTGGGCGAGGGTGTGAATATAATAGTTCATCCGGTGGGGCGTGTGGTACGCGTCGTACACGCCGGAATCCGTTGCGAGGGGCTCGCCGTCCCAGATCTGGAAGCAGCCGGTGTCGAGGTGGTCGTGGTTCGCGCCCCAAAGCTCGCCGATCTTCATCAGCACCAGCCGTTCGCCGTCGTTATACACGGTGCAGCCCACCGGGAAGCCGAAATACCGGGCTTCCGGCAGGGGAGGGGTATCCCGCAGGGGCGTGAGGCCGTCCCAGATCAGGTACACGGCGGGGGACATCAGCCCTTCGCCGTAGCTGCCCTCCCGATAATAGTCCACACCGTAACGGGAGGGGAGCAGATAAGAAGGGTGCATCTGCCGCCGCGCCGCTTCGTAAAACAGCCGGTTGCCGGTGTACGCCGCCGTGAGGAACAGCGGCACGCCGAAGGGGTTTTTACGAGAATACTCGGCTTTGGTCTCGTTGCAGTCATCGCCCAGGCGCAGCATTTCGCCGTCCGACCGGGTGAGGTACAAAAAGCTGTACGCCAGATTCTCCGCGCACGGGGGGAGCACCTTCTGCCCGCTCATCGCGTAGATCAGCAAACCGAACCACATGGTTCCCACGTGGCGGTACGCGCCGTAAGAGGGACCCTGCGGGTGGAATTCGCCCGCAAACACCTTTTCAAAGACGGGCAGATACTCGCCGAAGAGCCTGCCCGCGCAGAGGTTGTAGATATCGGGGCGCTCGTCGTACGCCGCGATGCCGAGAGAGATGAGGTCGCGCAGCAGCTGCGCCTCGGTGCCGTGACCGCTGATCGCCGATTGCTTCACGGGCGGGTAGCCCATTTCAAAATATTCGGCGGCCAGTTTTTCGCAGGCGTCAACGATCTCGGTGTGTTCGTTCTCCGTGAGCCAGTAATAGCACCAGTCGTACACTTCGGCGGCGATAAAGATCAGGTGCCCGCTGAAGCGCGCCAGCATGATGGTATCGTTATAGTGTACGGTGCGAAGCAGCAGCATGAGGTCCGCGATCACCGCCCTGCCGCAGGCTTCGTCGTTTTCGAGCAGCGCCCTCAGAGCCTTCGCCTCCACCGCCAGATACTCCTTGAGGTGGTAGGTGCCGAATTGAGGGTTCGCCCCCTCGCCCTTCACCGGGAACTCGCAGAGCTCGCGGAAAAAACCCGCCGCGGGCGAGGATGGGTCGTTCAGATTCTCTCTGACCCGCCTGAGATCCTTTTGCCGCAGCATGAGCCTCGGGTGCTCCGGGGGCGGAAGGATGGGAGGAGAGGGGTAAGGCGAGTTGAGCATGGGGCACCTCTTGAGAGTTAGGAGTGAGGAGTTAGGAGTTAGGAGTGAACAAGCCGAAAGTGATGCGGTAGAATTATGAGGAATGAGGAATGAGGAATTTCGGAAAACAGCAGTGAAGCGGATCCGGGCAAGGAGCACGAAACAGTTTCCGCTTGAAAAAGGAACCTGTGTTCAACTCACTCCTCACTCCTAACTCCTAACTCCTAACTCCTAACTTGGTTTTATCTCCGCTCTCATTCTGTCGGCTGGGTTTCGGTGGGGTAGAGCGCTTCCCTGAGGCGGTCCGGGTAGTTCGTCATCAGCAGGTCGGCGCCGGCCTCGGCCAGAAGGCGCGCGTCCTCCGGGCGGTCGATGGTCCAGTACTGCACCGAAAGGCCGTATTTGTGCGCATAGCTGATAAAGCCCGCTCTGCCGAGGTTGCCGATGATCAGCCTGCCGTTTTCGTGGTAATAGGGCAGCTGCAGGGCGGTATATTTGAAGTCCTCGCAGCTCAGGTCGTCGTTTCTGGTGTAGCAGCCGTAGAGGTCCACGATCTCAAAGGGGTTTGCGGAGCGGTTTATTTTACCGCCGTAACGGTTGTCGATATATTTGCTGACGTCCGGCCAGAAGCTCGCCACGATCACGCGGTCCGCCATATTGTACTGCGTCATAAGCTCGTAAATGCCGTCCACGATCTTCGGCGCCCACGGGTGCGGGTATTTCACCTCAACGATGTATCTGAACTTCCCGGGCGCGGCGGATTCCACGCAGCTGAAAACGTCGCTGAGCAGCGTGATGCGGATATCGTCCGGTATGGCGTCCCCGCGCAGGCCCTGATAGGGGTACGCGTCGTCTGCCTTGAAGTATTCGCCCATGTTGAGGGCGCGCAGCTCTTCGTAGGTTTTTGAGAACACGGTGGTGTTCTTGCGGCCGAAAACCTCGGCGCTGTTGCTCATTTCATCGAGATACAGGCTGTGGTACAGCACGATTTTGCCGTCCTTCGTGAGCTGCACGTCCATCTCGATGATCGCCGAATCCGTTTCGGCGTAAACGAGGTTCGATTTGATCGCGAGCAGCGTGTTTTCGGGGGCCGCGCCCTTGCCGCTGCGGTGCGAGGAGATCAGCGTGTGTCCGTAATCGGGGCGGAAATAATCGCCCGTATTTTTGTTGAGGTACTGCGGTTCCTCCTGCGGGGGCGCGCTGAACGTGCCGATGCACATGAACCCGGCCACCACGAAGAGGATCGTTTTGCGCAGGATATAATACACGGGGTAAAACGCTTTGCCGAACATATTTATTTCTCCCTTCAACGTTAATTGTGCGTTAAGTAGCCACTGATTAATTACCGGCTGACGCCTTAGCACGCGTCTTGCTTGCATATTTCCCGGCATCTTGCACAAATCCGCCTTGCCATACGTCAGTATGCCTGCGGCGGCTTTATACAATCTGCCGAAAAATCTGA
>JAEEGL013746852.1_pt1 | contig 15591 bp, 21 predicted proteins | sample 9134231 | NCBI WGS metagenome assembly JAEEGL01 (sample SAMN16246548, study PRJNA631951) | gut metagenome | biome: gut microbiome; feature: rumen; material: fiber-attached | host: Bos | place: Iran: Karaj | collected 2018-10
AAGGTAAAGGAAAGTGGCGGCTCAAATAAATTATATGAAAGCCATAAAGAAAAATATACAGAGGTTGATTACGTTGAAGGGCTTAATTTTGAGGTCCCAACACAGTTTTTACAGGTTTCAACATCTGTATCAGCATTAAACGAATCAGATGAAACTTATCTCTCAGGAATATGGCTTTATAAAGCTAGCAATTCACTCTACGAGCTTTTCCAGTATGATGAGTTTGTGTTACTTGTTGCAAAAGACACAAAATTCGATCTTACTAGAACTCTTGAAGAGAGTATAAAGGATATACCGCTACTTAAATCCTGGCTATCTCTTGATAATGACAATAAGACTATTAGCGGAATTGATAAGGGAGTAAAAAAGGAGATTATTACAGTAGAATGTGATATATCAATCAATCCACAGTTTTACGGCGTATATTCGGGTAAATTAGCTGTTTTATCTGATGGTGTGAATGAGTGGGCCATATTTGCCGGAGTCCCTGGTGAGAAATACAAAAAGCTTAGAGGCGAAAAGAAAACTATCATTTCTCATATTGTTAGTTCGGCATTTCTTAGCGAAAATCAAGTACAAAATGACTCTGTAGATGATACAACGTCTAGCAAAGAAGAGAAGCCATCCGAAGAAAAAGAAGAGGTACAGGACGTTATCTCTGTAGAGGAAGAAAGCGGGGCAATAGTTCCGGACACTGCTTCAAGTTCAGAGAGTGATATGATCATTTCTATTGATGTGCCTAAAGATGAACCTACAACGGATGAAAAAAACGTAGATTCTCCTTCAGCTTATGCAAATGACTCAGCAAAAGAGAGTTCGGTAGCCACACCGCTTACCTTTGGAGATATCGGCAAAATCACTGTATATGACGCTAATAATGGCTTAACAAATACTTTTGTAAGTGCCGTTTCGGTGCTTTCCGGCTCAGAAGCAGAAAGAATGTCAAAAGAGCTTTGCGAAGAAAGAGGAACACCTTATGATGAGGTACAGATCGCATGTAAACGATATGTACTCAGCTTCATAGCAGGAACATCACCCGAATATGCTTATATTAGTACAGCTATTGTCGGTCCAAATGGGGAAGAGGTAACAGTAAACGGTGTTAAGAACAATATCAAGACACATTTGATACTCTCTAGAGCCGAAAAGACTAACTTTGCCGGTAATGATTGCTATGGAAATTATTATTGCTATTTTGATATTCCAAATGGCTGCAGTGAGTTTATGATCAGGTTTTGTACAGGAGAAAACGAAAAGAGTGCTTTCTACCGTGTAGAAGCACAGTAAAGAGCGAAAAAAGCAGAAAAACTTCGGGATATTCATTGACTTTCTTCTCATATTCCTATATAATACAGATATATACAATACTGATGTATGTGGGAGTGCCTATATGAGAAAAAATATTAAAAAAAATAACGATAAGATTTTTATAATAACTACACTTATAGCTGTAATTCTTGTCATTACTTTATTGGGTACCGTTTTAAAGACAAGAATAAAGGACACTTTTGATAGAATAGGGAATGATGGCCCAATAATACGACTTGAAGATCGTATAGCGGAGAATACAAAATGAAGTTAAGTGAATATGATTTAGCCACAACTACATACTCTGCGCTAACCTCAAAGGGATTTGAAACGAGCGAACAGTTTCTAGATTTTCTGCCTAAGAAATGTTTGGACTATACGAAAAAAGCACTACTTAAAGACTCAGTAGAAAAGGATGCTCTTATATGCGGTACTTTTATCTCAGCTACCAATAAACACGATAAAGTAGATTTTACTTGGTACACCCTTTCTGAAATTGGAACAAACAACTATTTTAGAGTATGTTGGTTCGGTCAGAAATGGAGAATGAATTTTGCCCGAAATCTCAAAAAGGGTACGTCACTCATAATAATGGGTAAAGTAGAAAAAGATAAAGTATATGGCTACCAGATAACTAATCCGGATAACGTGCTCGTTCAGAGGGAAGAGGATATTGATAATTATGCAAGGTGTATTCCTAAGTACCGTAAAATAAGAGGCATGTCAGACGAAATGGGGGAGACAATACGAGAACTCTTTATAAAAGACGTTAAAGACCCTTTATCGTTTGACATTTTAAACCGTGCATCACTACCCATATTGCAGGACACGTACAGAAAGATACACTTTCCTCATAACATAGACGAATTTGAAGAAGGACTATCAGAGCGAAGATTCAGAGAGCTACTTGATTTTTCGTCAGCACTAAAAAAGACATATCCAAAGAAAGGTACAGGGTTTGTATTAAAAAATTCAGACCTTGCTGATGATTATATAAAGCTTTTACCTTATAAACTAACAGAGGATCAAGAAAAAACAGTAAATCTCATCAAGAACCACGCCGTAAATGGAGAGAGAATGAGATTACTTATACAGGGTGATGTTTCATGCGGAAAGACAGTAGTGGCGATTTATTCACTTCTGCTTGCTGTAGGAAACGGAATGCAAGCAGTCCTAATAGCCCCTACTACCACGTTAGCACATCAACATTACGAAGAGATTCAATCGCATATAGGTAATCTCAACTATCTGGGATATAACTTATCTGTTGCATATCTTAGTAGTGAAATGAAATCTTCAGAAAAAAAAGCTGCGATTAAATCTATATCAGACGGAACAACAAACATCATTGTTGGAACTCATAGTGCTTTTGCAGATATGTACTATTATAAATCCCTTGGCACTGTGGTAGTAGATGAAGAGCATAAATTTGGAGTTGAACAGAGAGAAAAAATAAAACAGAAAGCAGAAGAAGGCGTACATGTAATAAGTATGAGCGCTACACCAATCCCTAGAACACTTGCAAGCGTTTTATATGGTGATTCCTGTGAAATAGCAACAATCAAATCTATGCCAAAAGGTAGAGTTCCTGTAAAGACTGCCATCATTGATGACCAGGAGAAGATCTTCCGGTTTGCGATCAGAAAGATTAACGAAGGAGATCAGGTATATGTAATCTGCCCTCGTGTAGACGAGGATGATAGTGAAAAAGCCTCCGTAGAGGAAGCACTAAAGCGTTACGAAGACTTCTTTTCTCCGTTTGGAATTAAATGTGGTTGTATTCACGGAAAAATGAAAAAGAAAGATACCGCCAATATTTTATCAGAGTTTACGTCAGGAAACATTAAAATATTAATCTCTACTACTGTTATTGAGGTAGGTGTAAATGTGCCGACAGCAAATGTTATTATCATTGAAAATGCAGAGATGTTTGGACTTGCGTCATTACATCAGCTTCGAGGCAGAGTTGGAAGAGGAAAAAGGCAAGGATATTGCATATTAAAATCAGAGGAACTTGAAAACGAAAGGCTCACAACATTAAGAAGTACCACAGATGGATTTGTGATTGCCGAAAAAGATCTTGAAATGCGAGGAACCGGGGATTTGCTTGGAACAGAGCAGACCGGCGTAAATAGGTTAATTAACATGACACTCGACTATCCCGAAGAGTACGAAAAAGCTTCAAAGATAGCCGAATGGATGATAAGCAGGGAAACTAATTGACGCAGACATCAAAGAAGGAAGTGAAATAAAAGTGAAGTTATACAACATGTTTCAGAATTTTGATTCTATCACATTTAATCACTCATGCAGAGTAATGACTCTTGCAAAAGAATATGAAAGGAGTCTTGGTATTGAACCTTATACCGGGCTAATTACAAAAGCTGCTCTTGTGCATGATATAGGTAAAACATATATCTCATCCTCTATTCTTGATAAGAGGGATATGTTGCAGCCAGCAGAAAGGGAACTGATAGATCTACACGCATATTTTGGCTACGAAATCCTTAAATCCTATAAAGTAGATGATACAATATGTAAAATGGTACTATTTCATCATTCGGATACACCCGGTAAAATTAACGGAGTATTCACCATTAAGGACGATGAGATATTAGAGCTTGCGAAAAAACTGCATACATTAGACGCATTTGAAGCTCTAACAAGCGACAGACCATATCATAGACATATTTCAGCAGTAAGGGCAATTAATATGCTTAGAACCGATGATAGAGCAGATGTTGACGTTATTAATTTTCTTGACGCAAAGGTAATAAAAGATGAATATGACGATCTCCATGAGTTAGTTTCTAATGATTGCATAAAGAGCATGATGTCAGAGATCGTTAATTCAGCAAACACAAGCAAGATTCACGCAATATATAGAGTAGGGAGACTTGAAGCATGTACAGTTATTTAGATAAACACAACAGGATAATAGCCTCAGATCAGGAAATAACCGAAGAGAACCTGGTGGCAATAGACGAAAATATTGCTTATGCCATTCAAAGATTAAACGAGCTTGGATATGCTACAGCCTATTCCTGTGAAGGACATTTTGGAAATGTCATTAACGTATGCTCTACGGATGAAGAAACAGGAGAAGTTGTATCAAAACAGCTTAAAATGGAGCACATAGCCACAACGTATATAACTTTTGATAACGGAATTAAACTTCCGTCAGTTCCAGACGGATGGGCTAAAGAGATCTCAGAGACGTCATATGATGAGAATAATAACCTTATCAAGGGATATTGGGAAACAATTCGTTTTGAACCGGAAATGAATGACCTTAACACATTAAGGTTTTATCTGTATAAATTTAAGGCTCTTACAAATCTTTATAATTGGGTTAACGAGCTTAATAATTTGAGAGGAAACGCATGAGAAAGATAAGGAAAACACTATTATTTCTACTTATTGTTGTAATTATCTTTTATGGACCCGTTACAAGAATAATTAACAATAAAACGAGTAAGGGTAATGATAATTCGTCAATTACTTCCTCTCGCTTATATGTTGACCTTAGAAACGCCACAGGCGAGGCATTTAGAAAAGTATCAGACACCGTTTCCGAAGTGATCGCTACTATTGAAAAAGAAAGCTCCGGCGGTGCTGAAAACTTAGAGACTAACGAATACAACTTGATCAAAGCCGAACTTGTCCGAGTAGTAGATGGCGATACAATCCTTGTCAAGATAGACGGAGAGAAGAAAAAGGTTAGACTCCTTTGTATCAATACAGAGGAAAGCGTTCACGAGGACGAGACAAAAAACAATGAATTCGGTAAGGCCGCATCCAAATGGTTAACAAAATATCTTGAAGATGTAAAAGAAGTATGGCTTGAATATGATACCGAATGCCAGGATGAATACGGTAGGGAATTATGCTATGTCTGGTTAACAGATTCACCTTCAGGCAACGATTTAGCCGAAGAAATGCTGAACTGCAAGCTCGTAGAACAAGGATATGCATACAAGTACGTTTTTGAACCGAACACAAGATATGCAGAGAGTATTGCATCTCTGCAGGAAGCAGCCAAGATGAGTAAAGCCGGACTATGGAACGACAACGTATTTGTTGATATAGCCGAATCAAAAGAACGATAATATTAATTTAAGGTGGAGGGAAATCAATGTCTTGGTTTTACAATATGGTCAGTTATCTGGCATACGATGTAATGGATACAAATATTCATGATGAAAAATTCATTTCACTTGTTTTAGAAATAACAGGTATGGATCGCATGGTATATGAGGCAATAATGTTTGAGCCGGAAAGGGAAGAATAAGATATGCAGAATGATAATACGTATAGAGATTTAATGGGACGTAAATTTAATAGCCTAAAAAGTTTATGTGATCAAAACCACATTGACTATTCTAGGTGCTACCGTTTATACAAGAAAGGTAAACCACTAAACGAGTGCATTAAAGATGGGCTAGAATACAGAAATCAAATAGAGGAAAAGAAAAAAGCATCCTGTTTTTCCCCAGAAAGCAAAAAACCTGGAATAGAATATATCAGATATCTTAAATTCTATATTGAAAGAAGTAAAGGAGAAATAGAATCTAAAAAAGGATGGAAGGCTGTTGAAGCATATGAAAACCTCATAAAACCATATGAAGAGGAATTAAAATATGTTGAGAATGATAAATATTGGCTTACAATCATGGATGCTATAGCATGTGGTGATGAAAGAACTCTTGCTGTTTCTAATAAAAAAACTGTGGATGCTGCAAAATTATTGCTTACCACTTCTGTTAAAAATCATAAGGGTCTCTTTGGAAGTATATATGGTTTGTTTAGTGAGAAGTATAAACTTGGTATATATGCTGACGATAACAAGGAAATAGCAAATATTAGCTGTTAAGATAAGAAAATACAGAAAAAAGGACTCGTTCATTCTAAATCCTTTGACTTTTACTGTATTACATTGTATAATGATAAAGTAAAAAAGTAATAATAAAAAAAGTAAACAATTAAAAGAGCAATAATGTCTGTTCGGATATTATTGCTCTTTTTTTGTTACAAAGGAAGGAGGACTAGATACAAAAAAATCGGTAAAGAGTGTATCTACCATATTTACGATATGAGAGCTGTACGAATGGTACTCATATCAAAATTAACGAAGGGACTTTAGTTCCTTCGTTTTATATTTATTAGAAAGGAATCAAAAAAAAATGAGAATTGAAATTGGAAAAGAGTATGAAATGGCAGGTTATAAGTGGACTGCAATTGAGAGTACTACAAATGACGGACTTGTGTTATTACAAAGTCATGGAGTTTGTACCGGAGTTTGGCCTGGTGTTATCTTAAAACAGGAAGGTCCTGTTGATATAGGAGCAATAAACATCGCAAATTGCTATCCTGAAACAAAAGACCTTTTTGAGAAGCTTGGTGATGCAATCCTTGTTGGTGAACATGGATATCAGGGATTGTTTCTTATTCCTGCAAGAAAAGCATATCACTCAAATGGTGATAGAAATGCAAGAAATGCGTTAAGTATTGCATCTGCTAGATTTTGTATGTCTTGTTGGCTTTCAGAATCTTTGATGCCTGAATGGGCCTCAGTAATACAGGGTGATACCGAATGGAGTGCTTTAGGTTCTAAAAAAACAGGTGTGATCGCACCGGCTGTTTACTTAAAGACTTCGATGGTAACTGTTACTGATGACAATAGAATCATTCTTAATCAGCAGCTTGCTAAAAAGGCATTCAAGTTTGAGAACTCAGCAGATATGTTACGTTGCCTCTATCAGGGTTTCGATTACTACAATATAGAAACCGGAACCTACGTATTTACTTATAACGATATGGGTTCAATAGCATATTATACTTTGAGTAAAGAAGAAGCATATGAGGTTTCAAAAAAGGCAAAGAAAGCCGGTGAAACTTGTTGGAGTTCTTGTCTTGGCGGTGGCGGTTGGATCCTCGATGGAGACAGCGCTCTTTCATTCGTTATGGATGCTGCTAAAAAAGATAGCTGGATTAGTTGTGATGACTTTGCCAACAACTACATTAATGCCTAAATAAAACAAACCCTAAGAAGGGAGCTTTTCTCCCTTTAGGGGGAACGGTTTATCCCTTCTTTGTATAAAAGAAAGGAGTCAACTTATGAACAGAACGCAAAGAGCCAAGATAAGAGCTGCTAAAGCCAATCTTGATATGCTTCGAGGATTTAAAAACGAAGCACTAGAGTCTTATCTTGGTGCAACAATTTTTCAAAAGGAGAAAAAAAAGAAGGCCTTTAAAACTGAAAAAGAGTATTTTTCGGATAATGCAAAAGGCATTCGAAGGCTTAAAAAAGGAAACGTTGCCGCTTCCATCTTTACGAACCTGGAGGTAGCGGAGATCTAAATTAACAGAGGATAGAGATACCGCCCTAATCGGCAGGTATTGGTTCTGTGAAGTCAATACCCACGGAAGAATACGGACCTTTCACTTAAGCTGAAAGCTCTCCGGTGGTTCAAGCAGTTTAAATTTGACAATTTAGATGTCCTGTTCCTTACCATGCTACACGCCATTTCTTGGTCAGGTGGTAAGGACAGCACGGCAACGATTTTGCTTTTTAAGCAACATTGGAATGAATTAATGATGCCTGGAGATAAAGCGGTTATTCTTTTTGCAGAGGTCATGTTTGATCGCAAAAAAGGAATATCAGGCCATAACCCAGACATTATTAATTTCATTCATACTAAAGCCAAAATATTCGAAGAATGGGGATTTGAAGTACACATCCTTCATGCCGAAAAAGATTATCTTGATTTTTTTCATCACATAATGGGAAAAAGTCGGAAGATTCCGGAGCATGAAGGTATGATGTACGGATTCCCTGCAAGCGGATTATGTGGTATTAAGAGGGACTGTAAGCTAAAGCCAATGGAAGAATGGAAGAAGCTTCATAAAGACGAAGGTATAATAGAATACGTTGGTATAGCCGCAGATGAGCAGAAGCGCTTAAATTCATTATACTCAAAGCCTAACACGGTTTCTCTCCTTGCTACATATGGTTATGCAGAAGAAGATGCTATGGCTCTATGCAAAGAGTACGACATGGTATCCCCTCAATACGATATGATTCGTGAAGGGGAAAACAAAAGCAGCAAAAAATTTTTTTTTCCAAAGACTATGAAGCGTGACGGGTGTTGGTTTTGTCCAAATGCGAAATTATGTGAGCATAAGGCAATTTATGAAAAATATCCTGATGCTTGGGCTACTTATGTTGCTCTTGAAAACGAGACAGTAGCATACCCAAAATGGAATTGCTTTTCGAAAGAAACTCTTCATGACCGAGACTTAAAGATCAAAGAGCTTATTGCTAAAAAAGATATTGAAGTATCCGATATCGAAGAGTTTAAGCAACTTTCTATTTTTGATTATTTAGCCTCCTAAAGGAGGATTGCCATACGGCGGTAACTGTAGTAAAACACACAGGCCGCCTATGGCGGTCTGAGAAAAGGAGATAAAAAACAATGAGCAAATCTTTAACATGGATAGTTTGCAGAGCAGATTGCAATTTCGTTGAAGCAGAATTTACCGAGGTTATAGGAACACTCGATCAGGTCAAATCTCATCTAATGCAGAGGATCAAACAAGATCGTCAAGAAAAGAAAGATGACTATACCTTTGAGTACGGAACAACGGATATTTCAGAAATCGAAGAAAACGAGGACGGATCATTAGTTGCTCAAAATGCATATGATGTGGACTGCGACTGCCCATATGTGGTTATGTTTTCTGCTAAACCTGAGATTTTAATTAAGCAGATATGTCTTTGATGCGCTGATTACAATATAAATCCTTTTTAGGGTTGCCCTTTAGGGTAGTTGTTGTAAAATTATTTTACAGACTACCCTGTGGGTAGTCGTAGGAAGAGAGGTTTATAAAAATGGAACATTTAAACAGTAAGTTAATTTGTACCGACTATAAGTGTATAGACAATCTATCAGGACTTGATATCTCTAAGATAGAAGATTTCACCGAATTAGTATCTGCATCTTTTTCGTATATGTTACATAGAATCTCCGTATGTATAGGCTATGAAGGTTCGTTAAAGCTCATCGTACTCGATGATGATAACCAAACTGTAGTTTTGGAACGTGCTTTTGAAAGCAACTTACCAGAGTATACAAAAGAGAAACTTCTTGTTCTATTAACAGATACTGCAAAAGAGTATTTTGGGATATAGAAAGTCGGTGATAGAGCAATGGCGAGTTTTAAGAAAGTAACAGAAGTTTGGGATGACCATGGTGATAAATACTATACTGTACAAATTGCAAAAGACGAATTTGTTGATGTCAAGTATCCAGGCGATGCCAAAAACTGCTACTCATATGTTATGCAGTGTAACAACGGCTCTGAAGTCTATAATTTAGATGGTACCGCTGTTGGCGTAAGAAAATTGAGCGTAAAAGAACAAGCCGATATTATCGACTTTGTAAGCTCATACAAAGCATCATAATAGTCTAAATGATTATTATAAATCTTAAGTAACATTTTAACCCGAAGGGGCTTTTCCCCTCCGGGGCTAAAAGTCTCCTTCATAATCGAAAGGAGGCTCACAAATGGGCTTATTTGAAACAGGGATTGACCGTGACTTTGTTCATGCAGTTCAATCTATCGCAAAAGAACTTAAGGAACTGAATAAAAACCTTAAGGAAAATAAATCTGAGAAAAAAGAACTTACTACTCAGGAGAAAAATATCATCTGGCATGAGGTTGAAGATGCCTATAACACGAATGATGCAAAGATAGTGGCAGAAAACCTTTTTTCTGGTACTTACCTTTATGATATCTTGACTGATTCTGATTGGTGCGATATAGTCACCACTTACCAGGACAGACATGATATGACTTTAGCTGATTGGGATCAGTGGGAAACCGTTATTGAAGGCACCTTATTTGATAAGCATTTTGCCGATTATGATGATGAAACCGGAACACCAAACTGGGTAGATAAACCATTTGTTGTATGCATCGGCACAGATAATGATCAGATTTCTGATTTGAATGAGTATTTCGCTCATTTAGAGATGAACGGCTATAACGTCATCAGAATAACTGATTGCGTTGCTATTATAGATGGCGAACATCTCTCGTATGCAACAACATGTGCTAAGGATAGAAACCTTGCGTTTACATCTTGTTCAATTGAACTCCCAGAAAGCTGGCATTTTTTCTCCGGCATAGGTCTTAAACAGAAATGTATAGATGCGTTATTGCAGTCATACACAAACAATTTAGACTATGTTAGTGAAGAAGAACAGCAGAAAATCTTGGAGGGCATTAAAACTAATCTTTCAAGATGCAGCAAGGAGGGGGAAGCATGAGTAACAACACCTTTAATCCGGCACAAATGTCGATTTTTGACATGCTTAATGTTGATGCCAAACTAGGTTACGATGACAAGCTTGCAAACCACAAAGGAAATGTTATTCGCTTTACGGATCTAATTCATTTTGTGGGTAGAAAAGTTATTGAAGAATGTTATACTCAGGGATACCCTGACAAAGATAGCGTGAGAGCGTGGCAAAAGTTAATTCTGATCACAAGCTATCACAAAGACTTTGATCAAACTTACGACCTTGATGAAGCCACATGGAAATATGTACCCGGTCTAAAAGTAGATAGGATAGGATATTCTGATGATGCAAGAAAGCAGAAAGAGAACTGTTGGCTTAGCGAAACCTACTGTGCAGACGGAAGAATCCCACCAGAAGGTCCATATTCAAAGTTTGCTTCGAGATTTTTTGAATATGTTTAAACAAAGTAGCATTTTAAGTTAAATTATGCTATAATATCCTTACCAAGAAGGATTCCGTTTTTAGGAAACAGATGGGAGTCCTTCTAAGGGCTTTCTCTGGCTTGGAATATAAGAGAAAGGATGCAATAAGGAAGGAGGGAGCACAATGGCAACATCTAGTATAGACCACAATTTTGTCGTTAAAGAGAAGAAAAATGTTGAACGCTTGATTTCTGCGTTAACAACACCCAATACTGAGGTTGTAAAACCAGCGAAATCTATTAGTGGTAAAGAAGCTATCACTCTCCTTATGAAGAAGTGGAGAAATGTCAGATAAGTTTTTCACTGTCAACATCCACGAATATTTCATAAACGAAGAGACACAAAATTTTTTGGACGAACTAATAGCTTCATTTGATTGTTCTACAAAAAATAAAGAAGTGGATGGTTTCTTAAAGAAAAGTGCTAAAGAATTTGCCAAAAAAGGACAGGCCGCAACATATTTAGTATTTGCAAATGAAGATAAACCAATATTAGTCGGATATTTTACACTTGCAATTAAACCGATTACAATACCTAAACAGTCTGTCAGCGGAACAAACGCAAAAAAAATTGAACGTGTGTGTAGGTTGAATGAAGAAGAGGGAACATATCACTTTTCAGCATTTCTTATAGCACAAATAGGTAAGAACTATAACCTGGTTGATGAAGAACGAATTTCAGGAAAAGACTTGCTAAAGATTGCAGAAGGAGAAATTACAAAAATCAAAATATCTGTGGGCGGAATTGCCGCATTTCTTGAATGCGAAAGAAAAGAAAAGCTAATTTCTTTTTATGAAAGTGCTAATTACAGATATTTCGGTGAAAGAGTTTCTACAAAAAAGGACGAACCTATCCTTTATTTGAAGTATATTAAAACAGTTTAATTCGTTCAGAAAAATACAAAGACTCTCAATAAAAAAGATTGAGGGTCTTTATCTTTCCTTTGACTTTTACTGTATTGCATTGTATAATGATACAGTAAAAAAGTAATAACAAAAAAAGTAAACAATTAAAAGAGCAATTATATCCGTTTAGGACTTAATTGCTCTTTTTTGTTGCAAAGAAAGGAGGAAGCCATTTTAAATTGGCAAACATATTATGGAAGTGATTTCAGAAGAAAACTTCCTTGCACGAAAAGGCGTTGTTTATGCAACAAGTGGGTATTGTCTTGACAAACTCCGTGCTAACAGAAGCCTTAAGACCGATAAAGGCAGAAAGAGATTTTTTGCCGAATGTGATGCTGCAGAAAAGGAGTACCAAAAAAAGAGACAAGAAGCTAAAGAGGAATACCATCATCTGTGTGAGAGCGGAAAGATTCGACCAGAGACAAACCTTGAACGCAGACTAAAAGCAGCTAATGGACATCCTGACAATGCAAGCACACAGGCCGCAAGACGACTTCTTGCTAAACAAGGAATTGATTGGAAAACCGGGGCTAAAATAACATCCGGTTAAAGATCAGAAACAACCAAATAACCCTGGAGGGGACACGTTTCCCTCTAGGGAAAGTGTTTCTCTCCAAAAGAAGGAGGAAGGAACACCATGACCGACTTAGAACTAATTGAGGCGGCTGCAAAAAAACGTGAAGCTGAAGAATCGGAGTTAAGACAGAGAGAAGAAGAAACAAGAAAGATTAAAGAAGAACAATTATCGTCTTATCAATCTAGAGTTTCTAAAATGCTTGAAATCTGTCAAAACATCCATGAACATCATCTTGACGATGTATTTAGACCAGGAACTAGCGTAAAAGGTGCGTTATCTTATGGAATAGTAACTAATGCGTTATTTGTGAATGATTTCTATTCATTTTCCATAAGTTCAGGTACTTATTTCCTGATATCAACCGGCAAAAACATAGTTAAAAAGCATTTTGGAAGACATGACAATAGTGATCGTGTCATTTCAGAAGACTTAGACTTATTATTTGAATGTGTTGATAAATACGAACCAATCTTTTACAGACGGTTTCATGAAGCGTTTGGAGACAATTAATCACCCAAAGGGAGAGAATACTTTCCCTTTGGGGAAAGCCTCTCTCTTGTGTTTAAAAGGAGAACAATGATGACAAGAGAAGAAATAATCGATGTTTTTAAAAAGACAGATTCAACTGTCTTAAATTTTCCTGTAAGAGGAAACTATGGAAGTGCAAAATACAGAGGAAACTGCAGTGGTTTTGTCCCTGGATATTTTGCATGGAAGTATAACGCCAAAAGTGTAGCTGAAATATTTGCTGGATCAGGAAGCTTTTCAGATATATGCAAGGATTTAAATATTCCGTACTGCGGAATCGATTTAAACCCAAATCCTGTCAGAAAAGACATAAGGGCTATGGATATTCTCGATGATAGCGTAGAACTGCCAAATGAATTTTATTCAGCCGATATGATTTTTCTGCATCCCCCATACCCATCAATAAACGGAATTAGGTATGCTAATTCCATGTGGGAGGATACTGCAGGGGTTGCGGCTTCCGATATTCAGGGAATGTCATATGAGGAAGGAATGCTTGCCATTAATCATGCTATTATGCGTGGTTACAATGCTCTTCAGCCTGGAGCTTATGAAGTTATCCTGGTAGGAGAGATTAAGGGAAGCTCTGGGTTCCATTCTATGATGGCTGACCTTGTCAGACCGACAAATCTACATCAGACCTTTGTAAAGCTGCAGTATAATTGTACAAGCAACAGAGGTATAGTAAGAATGGCCCCCGATAGAGCAATGACCGGACACGAAATGATTGCTGTCTTCAAGAAACCATCAGGTTACGAAATGGCTATTGTCGTTCCAAAAGCCTATCGCCTTGACATAAGAGACTCAAAACAAGCCACATGGAAGGATGTAGTCTTTGCAGTCATGCGTAAGGTTGGTAAAGCAGATCTCAATACAATATATAAGGAGATTGAAGGACATAAGAAATGTGCCACTTGTCCTACTTGGAAAGCTACTGTAAGACAGGTACTTCAATTCGGCCCGTACAAAAACGTTGAAAGAGGCGTTTGGGCTATAGCTGCATAATTAAAGGCTTTGTAAAAATCACCTGCAAGGGAGAGCACTTATCCCTTGTGGGGCGTTTCTCCTTTGCATAACAGAAAGGAGAAATGAAGAATGGGGGCTTGTTATAGCATCTCAGCTAAGTTCAAAATAAAGGACGAAAAAAAATTTATAGGACTATCCAATTCCTACATCGAGGAGAAAGAACGATTAGGAGTCAGATTTGCCGATAAGGTAAATAGAAGTACCTTCAAAGGTATTTTGGAAACAATCTTTACACAACAAGAAGCACAGTTTAAGAAAACAGGTGAATTATATCAATATCATTCCGATTTTGACACCTGCTATTCGTGGGAAAGCATAATGTATGATTTTCTCATAGCTGTAGCGCCTAGTTTAAAAGATAATTCGTCCCTATACATTTCACTTGATAATGATGAGTACACACTCATTGTTCAGGGTGGAAATGTAGTATAATTTGTCATCTATTAACCCAGAGGGGTACTAATTTCCCTCTGGGGATAGTACCCCTCTTATCTAAGAAAGAGAGGAAAAAAATAACATGAAAATAAGATTCTCGAATAGAGGATTAACATTTAGTTTCAACAAAAACGAGCACTTCAAGGTAGGTACGCACTACCGCTATGTTGTTACTAACAAAGACGAAGTGATTCTTTTTGCAGACAAAGAAGGCAGATACAAGCTTTCAAAGAAAGGCGTAAACAACCGTCCGCTTGTGGATCTTAGAAATAGAGAAATAAAAGAAGCAATGACCGGTTGCAAGTACATGGAGATTGAGTTTGATGGTGACAAGATAATCATTCATCTTATCAAGCTTAACGCTAACATTGATAATCTTTCTGATTCAGACCTTAAGGACCTCATCGACAGATCAGATAAGGTTTCTTTCGAGGTAAACAAGAAAGATCTGCTTGAACATAACCATTTACTCGCTGATGCTCTTACAGCATCCGGGCTGTTCTCTGAAAAAGTAAGAAGTGATATTTCTTACGTTTTTGACGTAGTCAGTCTTTTTAGTGGTGCCGGACTTCTTGATTTACCCTTTGCAAGGGATGAAGCTTTCGATATAAAGTTTGCAGTAGACTTTGATAAGTCTGCTTGTGAAACGTACAGGAATAACATCGGAGATCATATTCTTTGTATGGATATGAGAAACCTTGATGAAAGCAATGTCCCAGAATGCGAACTCACACTTGGCGGCGTTTGCTGTCAGGGTTATTCAAATGCAAACAGGACCGGTAATAACGTTCTTGATGTATCAAAACGACTTCTCGTTGATGACTACATAAGAGTAGTCAAAGCTAAAAAACCTATGATGTTTGTCATTGAAAACGTGCCTCAGTTCGTAACAAAGGAAGCCGGAAAATATCTTAACAAGGTAATTGAGGGCTTATCTGATAGCTATAACGTGACATACTCGGTTGTTGAGGATAACGCACTTGGTGGATACACAAAAAGAAAGAGAATGATACTTTTCGGTTCCG
>JAEEGL013858188.1_pt1 | contig 15591 bp, 7 predicted proteins | sample 9134231 | NCBI WGS metagenome assembly JAEEGL01 (sample SAMN16246548, study PRJNA631951) | gut metagenome | biome: gut microbiome; feature: rumen; material: fiber-attached | host: Bos | place: Iran: Karaj | collected 2018-10
AGATTTGAAGAAGATAAATGTATTTTAATAAATTTAACAGACATTGAAACACAGTATTTACCAGACATAGATAAAAAAGAACTTGAAAAAGGAATAAGAATTAATGGAAAAGAAGAGTTAAATTCTTTCATAGAAAATTTTGAAACATAAAAAAAAGATGGGCTTTAGTCCATCTTTTTTATTGTTCTAATTGATTTTTTATTGTTTTTTATTATTTTTTCTATTATTTTTTTTCTTAGAAATAACTTCCATATTATTGACATTTAATTCTTCTTTATTAACATAACCCTGCTTTATAAAGTTTATAAAGTACATAAATAATGCAAATATTGTTGCTGAAATTGCAATGTAATACAAATAAATATCAAATCCAAATTGAATATTAAAGTAGTTTATCATGAATGTAGATACAATTGCTATATAGAACAATGTCGTTGCAAGTTTACCAAACCATCTACTTCCAACAATTAGCTTTTTTCCATATAAGAATGCAGCACCTGCAATCATAACAGCTTCTTTGCTTAATATTACAACTAAAATCCATTGTGGAATCATATGAATATTTGTTAATGCAATTAAAGTTGCAATTTGTGTACACTTATCTGCAACTGGATCTATTAATTTTCCAAAGTTAGTTATAAAATTATATTTTCTTGCAATCATACCATCTAAAACATCTGTTATTCCAGATATGGTTAATAATATAAAAGCAACAATGAAGTTTTTATAAAGTATTTCACTAACTATAAAAGGTATTAATACAAACCTGCATATAGTTAATATATTTGGAACATGTTTCATTTTATCCTCCATATTAATCACAAACATTAAAAGTAAGTTTGTCTAAATTTTCCTGATAATCTATTGAAATTTTTTGACCGTGATGTAGTTGTTCTTTCAAAAGCATTTCAGATAATTCATCTTCAACATATCTTTGAATAGCTCTTCTTAGAGGTCTTGCACCATATTTAGCGTCTGTACCTTTTTTCAATAAATATGATTTTGCATTATCAGAAACTGTCATTGTTATATTTTTATCGTTTAATACCTTTTGAGTATCAGATAACATTAAATTAACAATTTGTAGTAATTGATCATTATTCAAAGGTTGGAAAGTTATTATTTCGTCAATTCTGTTTAAAAACTCTGGTCTAAACAAGTCTTTTAAAGCATCAAGCATTTTGTTTTTGCTAATTCTTGAATCACCAAAACCAATTGAATTTGTGTTTAAATTTGATCCTGCATTTGATGTCATTATAATAATAGTATTTTCAAAGTTAACAACATTTCCTTGACTATCTGATAGTCTTCCATCATCTAAAACCTGTAGCAATATATTAAATACATCTGGATGTGCTTTTTCAATTTCATCAAAAAGTAGAATAGAATAAGGATTTCTTTTAACTTTTTCAGTTAATTGACCAGCATCATCATAACCAACATATCCTGGAGGTGCACCTATCAATTTTGAAGTAGAATGTCCTTCCATATATTCTGACATATCAAATCTAATAATTGATTTCTCATTACCAAACATTTCATATGCTAAAGTTTTTGCAAGTTCTGTTTTACCAACACCGGTTGGACCAACAAATATAAAAGAAGGTGGCCTTTTTGTGCTTTGTAAACCAGCTCTATTTCTTCTAATTGCTCTAGAAACAGCCTCAACAGCTTCATCTTGACCAATTACTCTTTTATGAAGATTTTCTTCTAAACGTAATAATTTTTGAGTCTCAGCTTCTGTAATTTTTTGAACAGGAATTTTTGTCCAGCTCTCAATTACATTTGCTATGTCCTGAACTGAAAGGACAGTTGGAGTCATTTCAGCTTTTATTTTATCAATCTGCTCTAAAACAGAACATTCCTGAGATTTTAGCTCAGCTGCTTTTTGGTAATCTTCAGTAGAATCTGCTTGAGCAGCTTCTTCTTTTTCATCTTGGATTTCTTTTAACTTATTGTTTAGCAATTCTAAATCATAAAGATTCTTATCAGCCAGATTAATCTTAGAACATGCTTCATCTAAAATATCAATTGCTTTATCTGGAAGAAATCTATCATGAATATATTTTTCTGACATTGTAACAATTTTTTCAATAATATCGTTATAAATTACAACATGATGATAATCTTCATAGTATTTCTTTATACCTTTTAGAATTGTAATTGTGTCTTCAACAGATGGTTCATCAACAATAATTGGTTGAAATCTTCTTTCGAGTGCAGCATCTTTTTCAATATATTTTCTATATTCTTTTAAAGTAGTTGTTCCAATTAATTGAATTTCTCCATTAGAAAGAGATGGCTTTAAAATATTAGCAGCATTCATTGAATGCTCTGCATCACCAGCTCCAATTATATTGTGAATTTCATCAATAACTAGAATTATGTTGCCTGCTTGTTTGCATTCATCAATAATTGCCTTCATTCTTGCTTCAAATTGTCCTCTAAATTGAGTACCTGCAATTATAGATGTTATATCTAATAAGTAAACCTCTTTATTAAGCAATTTAGCAGGAACATTTCCTTCAGCAATTCTAATTGAAAGACCTTGTGCTATAGCAGTTTTTCCAACACCAGGTTCACCAATTAAGCAAGGATTGTTTTTAGAACGTCTATTTAATATTTGAATCATTCTTTCGATTTCTTTATCTCTTCCAATAACAGCATCTAACTCATTGTTTTTTGCTTTAACAGTAAGATTAGTACCATATGTATCTAAAAATTTACGCTTTTTATTTTTTGATTTTGTTTTCTCTTTTACCCTTTGAGTGCTATTGCCAGTGTTTTCAGAATTACTTTCTTTAGGTCCCATTCTAAAAATTCCAGAAAAAATAGAACCAAGGGGAACAGAAGAAGCATTTTCTTCATCTTCTTCTCCATCAACATTTTCTATATTTTCAGCAATTTCATTTAATTGAGACTCGTCTAAATCACCCATTGAGCCAGAAAGATTTGTAAATAGCGACTCTAATTGTGTGCTTAAACTAGCAATATCCTGTTCTGATAAATTTGCTTGTTTGGCTAATGCTTCTAATGGGTTTATTCCTCTTTTGGTTGCACAACTGTAACACAAACCTTCAAGCTCAGATTTATCTGCACCAGGTTTAGAAACAAAAATTACTGCTGTATTTTTCTTACAATCTGAACATAACATATAATTTTTTCTCCCAAGTTTAAAAATTTCCTTTTTTATTCTACTACAAAAAGAAAAAATAGTCAATTATAGAAAAATGGCAATATGTTTAATAAATACTGGATTTAACAGAGAGTATATTAAATAAATTGCTTGAATTTTAATTGTGTAAATGATATAATTTGAATTAGGAGGAATTAGTCATGAATCGAAGAAAAATACTATACATTGTAATAGTTATTGTTTGCTTATGGTCAATATTTATTGGCGTTTATGATCAAGTAAATAAAAAAGCAAAAAAAGCAACTACAAATACTCAAAAAGAAGTGCCATCAAGCGTGACACCTGCTCCAGAAAAGAAACAAAGTCAAGAAGAACTAATAAAGGAATTTGACAAGATATTTACAGACACAGTTATTTTTGGTCAATTTGACAAAGATAGTCTTACAAAAATTGATCAGCAAAAAGATATTGTATATACATATTCTGCTCAATTAAAGAAAGAGATGTATGATATAGATGTTAATTTTCCAATTATAAACATACAGTGGGATTCAGCACAAGAAATAAATAAAACAGCTAAATCTTTATTTATTGATCCTGCAAATGAAATAATACAGAATGCAGCTCAACAAACAATATATACAGTATCATATGCAGCATATGTTAATGGAGATATATTGTCAATTATAATAAAATCTACATCTAAAGAAGAGGGAAAAGCACAAAGAATACAAGTAAAGGCGTACAATTTAAATTTGGTAACTGGTAAAGAAGCAACAATTGATGATTTATTAAAGATTAGACAAGTAAGCAGAGATGAAGTTTCAAATAAGATTAACCAAACAATTTCTGATTCAATAAAAGAAGCAAGCAGTATACAGGAATTGGGTTATGAAGTATATACAAGAGATGTATACAACAGTATGTATAATATTGACAATCTTGATGCTGCCTTTTTGGATAAAGATGGAGCATTATGTATAGTTTTTGCTTATGGAAATTCTGAAGTTACCTCCGAAATGGATGTTGTAAAAATATAAGCGAGACATTAACAGGGGGTATATTATTAACTATGTCCAAGAATCTTTTAATAACAGAAAAGCCGTCTGTTGCTATGGAATTTGCTAAAGTATTAAATAGTAATGGAACAAGAAAAGATGGATATATAGAGTCAGACCAATGGATTATTACATGGTGTGTAGGACATTTAATCACAATGTCATATCCTGAAAAATATGATGAAAAATATAAATTTTGGAGATTAGATACACTTCCATTTATACCTGAAGAGTATAAATACGAAGTGATTTCTAATGTTAGGAAGCAATTTCAAATAATAGAACAACTTGTAAAAAGAGAAGATGTAAATGCAATTTATGTTGCAACCGACTCTGGACGAGAGGGAGAATATATATATAGACTTGTAGAACAAATGATAGGTATAACCCAAAAAGAAAGAAAAAGAGTCTGGATAGATTCTCAAACAGAAGAAGAGATAAAAAGAGGAATTAGAGAAGCAAAGAATTTAGAAGAATATGATAGCCTGGCCGATAGTGCTTATTTAAGGGCAAAAGAAGACTATTTAATAGGAATAAACTTTTCAAGATTACTTTCCATAATATATGGGAAAAGACTTGCAAAGGAACTAGAAGAAGATAAGGTTTCCATTTCTGTTGGACGTGTTATGACATGTGTACTTGGTATGATCGTTTCAAAAGAAAGAGAAATAAGAAGCTTTGTAAAAACTCCTTATTATAAAGTATTAGGTAATTTTGATCAAATAAACGCAGAATGGAAAGCAGGAGAAAAATCAGAATTTTATCAATCAATACAGCTATACAATGAAACAGGCTTTAAGAAAAAAGAAGACGCTGAAAATATGATAAGAAAGATACAAGGTAAAGAGGCTGTTGTTAGTGAAATCAAAAAGTCAAAACAAAAGGAAAATCCACCTTTACTATTTAACTTAGCAGAACTTCAAAATGAATGTACTAAAAGATTTAAGATAAAGCCAGATGAAACGCTAGAAATTGCACAAAACCTATATGAAAAGAAATTAGTAACATACCCTAGAACTGATGCAAGGGTATTATCAAGTGCTGTTGCAAAAGTAATTACCAAAAATCTAAATGGAATAGCAAAAGGATTTGCAGATGACGAAATAAAAGGTTACATAACTGAAATGTCGACCAAAAAATATAATACAAATCTTATTAAAACAAAATACGTAAATGATAGTAAAATCACAGATCACTATGCAATTATTCCAACAGGACAGGGATATGAAAATTTTGAAAAACTTCCTGACCTTCAAAAGCAAATATATAAAATGATAGTAAAAAGATTTTTATCTGTTTTTTATCCACCTGCTGAATTTAATAAAATTTCGTTAAAAATAGATTTACATAATGATGATAATATTGAAGAGTTTTATGATTCAAATAGAGTATGTATAGAAGAAGGATACTTAAAGATCTGGAACAATGTTTCCACAGAAGAAGAACAAAATGTGGATAGTAACAAGAAAAATAAGGAAGAAAATGAATCTAAACAAAACATTTTTGGCCAATTAAAAAAAGGACAAAAAATTGAAGTATCGGGATTTGAAATTAAAGAAGCACAAACTAGTCCACCAACCAGATATAACTCTGGATCCATAATTCTTGCAATGGAGAATGCAGGAAAACTTATTGAGGAAGAAGAACTAAGAGAACAGATAAAAGGTGCTGGAATTGGTACAAGTGCAACTCGTGCAGAAATCATAAAAAAACTAGAAAGAATATCTTACATTCAAATAAATACAAAAACTCAGATTATAACACCGACTAAAAAGGGAGAAGCAGTTTATGATGTTGTTAATGCTTCAATGCCAGATATGTTAAATCCAAAATTAACAGCAAGTTGGGAAAAAGGATTGGAAATGGTTGCTAATAAAGATATAAATGCTGAAGAGTTTATGAAAAAGCTTAAATCATACATTAATATGAAATTCGATAAATTAGTTATTAAGAGATAATTATTTTAATATATTGAAACATAACATTTGAAGGAGGAAAGTTATGGAAGAGTGTAAAATTAAAAATCTTTATAATCTAGAAGAAACAATTGCAAAAGATCTATTGCAAAGATATGAATATCCATGGGAAGTACTATCTGCTATAAAGGAATATATTGCAAAATTAGGCAAAAGCTTACCTGAAGATGAGTATGAAAAAAAGGGTGAAAATATATGGATACACAAAACCGCAAATGTTTTTCCTTCAGCATATATAGGTGAAAATACAATTATTTGTGAAGAAGCGGAAGTAAGACATTGTGCGTTTATTAGAGGGTCAGCTATTGTTGGAAAAAAATGCGTTGTTGGAAATTCAACAGAGTTAAAGAATGTTATATTATTTAACAATGTACAAGTTCCACATTATAATTATGTTGGAGACTCAATCCTAGGATACAAGTCACATATGGGAGCAGGATCAATCACTTCAAATGTAAAATCAGATAAAACATTAGTTACCATAAAATCAGACAAATATAAATTTGAAACTGGAATTAAGAAAATTGGAGCTATGATTGGAGATAATGTTGAAGTTGGATGCGGAAGTGTTTTAAATCCAGGAACAATTATTGGAAAGAATTCTAATATCTATCCATTGTCTTCTGTAAGAGGCGTTATAAAGGAAAATTCTATTTATAAAAATAAAAATGAGGTTGTAAACAAAACATAACAAACATTACATAATGTTTACCATGTAAACTAATAAATATACATAATATGATATTTCGTATTTAATTTTTTAAGTAAAAAAATTAAATACGAAATTTTTTTATATATAATGAAGGTTTTTTTCGACGAAAGTGTTGAAATTGACGCGAAAAAGTGATAAAATATTAGACAACATTATTATAATAAAAAACATTTTTCAATTTGGGGAAAGGAATGAGCAAAATGAATCACAAAATAATAAAAACAGGCATTATTTTATTAATTCTTACTACAATGTTAATTACAACTGTATTTGCTGATACAACAAAGACAAAAGCAGATGTAACATTGGTAAAAGTAGAAGATAAAGTATGCACAATCAACATAGAAGAAGACTGTTCACTTACGAAAAAATTATTATCAGTTGATGATCCAACCAAAGAAGTATTATTACAAATTGATGTAGTTAATGGAAAACAAAAAGAAGAAACAATAACACCAGCAGAAGTTGTTATCGTATTGGATAATTCTGCAAGTATGCAAAGATCATTTTCAGATGGAACAACAAGACAACAAAGAGTATACGATGCAGCAAAAAGTTTAGCTGGTTATTTAATAGATGGAAATTCAGAGACTAAAGTTGGTATTGTTAAATTTTCAACATCTGCAGTTACTGAAACAGATCCTACAACAGGACTTACAATATATCCACAAGAAGGTACTCTTCAAGGAGATGCTAGTGTTGTAACACAATTGTCAAACAGTAAAACTGAAATATCAGCTGCAATTGATAATATAGTTGCAGATGGCCCAAGAACAAATATTGATGCAGGTTTGCAAATGGCTGAAACAGTTTTTTCAAATAGCAACAAGCACAAATTCATTGTTGTTATGACTGATGGAGTACCAAACACAGCAGTTGGTGGTCCTACAATGAAGTATTCTGGAGAAGTTGCAACAAAGACTAAAGCTACAATAAATAGGATTATCGGAAAAGGAATTAAGATAATTACAACAATGACAGGTATAGACAATTCTGAAGTAGCAGCTAGTTCAATTGCAACAGATACAACAATTACAACAACACCTATTACATATAGAATGCTAGCTGAAGAGGTATTTGGAACAAGTGAAAATCCATATCCAAATAATAATTCTGCAGCAATATATTACATTCAAGATACTCAAGAAGAATTGAATGCAAATGTATCAAACATTGTAAATAAAGACTTTAAAATTGTAAAAGAAAATAAAATAACTAATATAGTTGTTAAAGATTATTTTCCTGCAAAGATAGTTGAAAACTATGATTTTGAAATTGTAAAACAAGCTAATATAGGAAGTGTAACAACAACAATAAATACTGAAGACAGAAGTATTACATGGAATATTGAAACATTAAATCCAGGTGAAACTGCAACAATTCAGTATAAATTAAAATTGAAAGATCAATTTAATAATAGTATCATTGATGAGGTTTTACCAACTAACGAAAAAGTAACAGTTACCTATACAGATACTGATGGAAACGATGGAAGCAAAAATAGTAATGATTCGCCAACAATTAAATTAATTGCAAAAGATGATACTTTGGCACCTGAACCAACAATACCTCAATTAGGATCAAGACCATTTTCTATAATTTTTATTACAACTGTTTTACTTGCTGCCGTAGTATTTTCAATATATAAATATAAAAGTATAAAGTAAAAATTCTTTTAAATAGAATTTAATATATAATTAATATTATTATTTAACAAAAGAAAAAAACGCTACAGAGAAATAGCGTTTTTTTCTTTAGTTTCGATAAATAGCCATTTTGATGAATTTTAGTGATTAAGAGTAATTGCTTTGTTATTAAAACCGAAACATAAAAAAGTATACATAATTCGGAAAAATTATTGAAAAAAGCCCGAAAATGCAGTATAATTAAAATGTAATCTAAATTTAATAAAAGAGGCGAAAAGGTCTTTCCGTAGTAGGGAAAAAGAGGTTTTTTTTCTTGAAAAAACAAGGTATATTGAAAAAAAAAAAGAAAAATGTTTTAATATATGAAACAATAGGATATAAACGAGAAGTTTTAAGGAGGAAATTATGAAACAAAAATTAATCAAAGTAACATCAGCATTACTAGTGCTACTAATGGTACTTTCAATATTTGGTACAACCATTAGCTGCGCGGTAAATGAGCTAATGACAGAAAACGAACTTGAAAGCCAAGAAAATGATGCAGGAAATGGAGTAGAATTTAATGTTAGTGCTGAAGACGGCACACATTCCATTACTGCTGATCTGGCAAACACAGAAACAAAAATAAGCATAAAGGTAAATGCTAAAAATGCAGGGTATTTAGAAAATGCGGTTGTAGATTTTTCTAATACCAACTTTAAAGTACAAGACGTGGATAAGCCAGAACTTGTAAATGACTTTACAGAAAAAGAAATTAAATTAAGCAAAATTAATGGTGGAGATGATATTGAAATCAAGGCAACTATAGTACCAGATGTTCAAGATAAAGTTGGCAGTGATTTCTTTAACAAAGATAATAAAATATCATTTACTGCCAAATTCTTTGATGAAAACCAAAAAGAAAACAGCATCGAAAAAGATGTTGTTGTTCATGTTTCATGGACGGTTAAAGAAGTAAATACAAATATCTTACAAGAAATTGTGAAATATATTCAAATCACATCAGAGAATATGCAAGGTATATTAGTTCAAGAAAACTTGACGACATCAGTTGAAAACAATGTCCTACCTATCAAAACTTCTCAAATAGAAATAAATGTTCCAAGAATAGAAAACGAATTACCAACTAGAGTATCTGTAATTGCAAACAGTGTAGATTGCTCTAATGGAAAAACAGAAGAATTTAACGAAAACAATTGGAGTTATAGCAATGAAACAGGAATGTTGACAATAGACTTAAGCAACAGTCCTGATTCTGACGGAAAAATATCATGGATTAAGAATTCAGTAGATTCATTCAGTATTATTTATCTATACTCAAAAGAAGCTTTAGATAAAGTTACTGTAAATGGTATTTCACTATCAGCTACAGCAATAGTTAAAGATACATTTTATAACAATGAGGATACCTCAAGCCAAATCGAAGATGTTAAAAATGAGATTTTAACAGAACAATTTGGAAATATTATTGATTTAAATAGCCAAATAGTTGAAGATACAATCAACAAAGGATATTTATATACAAACAAAGTTGCTGCAGACGAAAATAAAAATGAAACAGTATTTCATGAAATATATACATTAAGTGTTGCTGATGCTGATCTTACAAGCAATATTACTATTGAACAGGGAAATGAAGTTTTCTTCAACGGAGAAAGAAAATATGTTGACGCTAACTTTACAAATAAATCATTATCAGTAGATTTAGAGCAAATGAAATCATTATTAGGAGATGATGGTAAATTACAAATTACTTCTAATGATGAAGTTGCTATAGAGATTAATAAAGATAATGAAGTAGATGAAAATGGAAATGTTACAGTTGACTTATCAAGCATTAATGGTAACGTTAAAATTTTAGTAACTAAACCTGTAAAAGCAGAAAAATTAGATATTAATATCACAAGAGCAATAAAAACAGACTTGGATTATGATAAAGATTTAATAGAATCATTTGGTACAATTCAAACAAACACAGGAATATCACAAGAGAATGGAATTCCTGCAAGTAGACTAGAAGATGCAGCTGCATTAGAAGAGCCAACATCTAAATCAAGTATTGAATTAAGCAGAAATAGTTTTTCTACAATTTCTAATAACAATGAAATAGAAATAAGAACAGTGCTTGAAACAAACTCAAATGATGATCTTTTATACAAAAACCCAACATTATTAGTAAGACTTCCTTCATATATAAATAGTATTGAGATAACAAATTGTAGTGTTTTATATACAAGCGAATTAACAAAAACTTTAGAAGAAGTTGTTGATACAGAAGAAGGAAAAGTAATTAGAATTAAACTTTCTGGGGAACAAACTGTATATAATACTGACGTTGAAAAAGGTGTAACAGTAGTTTTAAATGCCAACTTTACTGTAGACAAGTTAACACCTTCTAAAACAGATGAAATAGTATTCATTTATTCTAATGAATTAGATACTGAAGCAAAAGAGACAAAACAAGAAGTTGAATTCATTGCTCCAACAGGAGTTGTTACAGTAAATGAATTAGAAAATTATGCAGAGGATAAAGAAGACATTTCTTTAATAAGCGGAGAAGAAGGAAACAACAAAGCTTTCTTAGCAGCTCATGCAAATGCAAATTTATCGACATTTAAAGGACAAATAATTAATAACTATAGAAATAGCATTTCTGATACAAAGATTGTAGGTGTAATTCCAAATACTGGAAGACAAGGAAATACATTTAATACTTTCCTTTATGGAAAAATTAATGTAAAAGGAGAAGAAGCAACAGTATATTATACAACAAATCCTAATCCAAATATTGATTTAGAAAATCCTGAAAATGGATGGACAACAGAAGTTACTGATTACACAAAAGTAAAAGCATATTTAATCATTCCAAATGAAGAAATGGAACAAGGAGAAAGTGTTGCATTTGATATGCCAATTGCTATTCCATCAAATCTATCATTCAATAACCAAGATGAATTAAATTATGCTGTATCATATAAAAATAATACTATAGCTGGTGTTATGGCAGAGACAGCTACAGGAAATAATATTACATTAACAACTGGAAGCGGTCCTGTTCTAGAAGTTAGCTTAAATACAAAAGATGCTAATATAACAACAGTAAAACAATCAGGTCAAGTTCAATTTGTTGCTACTGTAAAAAATACAGGAGCAGATGCAACAAATGTTAAATTAGTAATAGACAGAACAAATGGTAATGTACAAGAACTAGATGAGGTATTCTTTGATTTTAAAGATAAAAATAATGTTATAGATATAGGAAATTTAGCAGCTGGAGAGGAAAAAACATTTGAATACCTATTTGGTGTGAAACCAACTACACAAACAGGAGATGTAGAGTTTAAAGTAAGTGCTACAGCAGATAGAATTACAACTCCAATAGAAGGAAAGAAAAACCTTACAGTACAAGAAGGCGATGTACAAATAATAAACGTTCATGCAAACAATAATTCTGACAAATTAAAAGCTGGAGAGACAGCAAGATTTGCAGCAGTTATTAAAAATACAACAACACATGATTTAAATAATTTAAAAGTTTATTATAAAGTTAACAGTGGTTTATCAATAGACAGAGCCGGAACAACAACATCTATTCAAAGTGCAAGCTTTATGACAGAAGGAACAACAATAAATTCTGATAAAACAATTGCATCATATACAATTGATAAATTAGAAAAGAATAAATATATTGTTTTACGTGTTGAAACAACAGTATTAAATGATGGTGAAAAAGCAGAAACTGTTTCTTATGCAGAAGTTCCAAACAATGGTGTAACATATTCAAATATATATACAAAGGATATTAATAAAACTAATATCACAATTACTGCAGCAGCACCAACAGACGGAAATGAAGTACTTGAGAATACAGATATTACATATTCATATGTATTAGAAAATACTGGAGACACAGAATTAAGTGGAAATGTATTTAAATTTACAATACCAAATGGTGCAAAATTTAAATCAGCTGAAATAAGATATATTAGAGATGGAGAAGTTATTCCAAGAACAGTAACAAGCGCAACATCAAATTCTGTAAGTATACCATTTATCTATACGATTAAGCCAGGAGAAAAAGTTGCTGTTGTAGTTACATTAACAACAAACGTTTTAAGTAATGATGAAATAGCTTCAACAGAGGACAGTGTTAAAAAAGAATTAAATATGACATTAACATACAGTTCTGATCTTGTTAATGAGACTACTTCAGATCCAATACAATACTTATTAAAATATGATGAAGCAAGACATAATGAATTATTAGGAATATATCCACCAGAACATGTTGAACAACCAGAACAAGGTGAAACACCGGTTCCAGAACAACCTGAGCAACCTGAACAGCCAGAACAACCACAACAACCAACAACATATTCTATTTCAGGAAAAGTATGGTTGGATGCAAACAAAAATGACAAACAAGATACTGATGAAAAAGGAATTGCTGGAATCCAAGTAATGTTAATAGATGTTACAAAAATGGATTTCGTAAAAGATGAAAATAGTCAAAATATTACAGCAAAAACAAGTGCTGATGGAACATATTCATTTACAAGCATAAAACCAGGAAAATATATGGTTGCATTTGATTATGCAAACACAGAATATAATATTTCTCAATATCAAGTTGAAAATGTACCATCTACTATAAACTCAGATGCAATTGAGAAAACTATTTATATAGACAATACACAAAAAATAGTTGGATTAACAGATACATTACAAATTACTGATAGCAATATTAGAAATATTGATTTAGGTTTATCAAAATCAAGCAAATTTGATTTACAACTAACAAAAAGAGTTAAGAGAATTACAGTAAATAACCCACAAGGAATTACTGAAGCAAACTATGTAGATAGTCCAAGACAGCTTGGAAAAATAGAAATAAAAGATAAATATGTAGCATCAAGTACTGTAATAGTTGAATATGTAATTACAGTAACAAATAAAGGTGATGTAGTAGGATATGCAAAAAATATCGTAGATTATCTTCCTGAAGAATTGAAATTTAACGCAGAACAAAACAAAGACTGGTATTTAGGAAAAGATGGAAATGCATATAATATTTCTTTAAAAGATGTTGGAATTAAACCAGGAGAAAGTAAAGAAGTTACTATTATATTATCAAAGACTATGACAGAAGATAATTTAGGTCTAGTAAATAATGATGCCGAAATTTATGAAGCATATAATGCTGAAGGAATTAAGAACTTCAATGTTGAACCAGGAAATAAAAATAAGTCAGAAGAAGACATGGATACAGCAGGATTAATTACTTCATTAAAAACTGGAGAAACAGTTGCAAAATATACAACATTGATTATCTCATTCATTGCAATAATAACTCTCGGTATTTATATGATAAAAGTAAAAGTTTTGGACAAAAGGATATAGAAAGGGGGCGATATAAGATATGAAAATAAAAAGTATTAAACAAATAATTAAAACAATTTTATTAATATCAATTCTAGCTGTATTTGCAGCTGGTATATTCTTAGATCGTTCCTATGCTATATGGGTAAAAATAGAAGAGGAAGATGGAAGCGTTATATTTAATGATGATACAGATGAAAGTACAATGTATGTACCTAGAGGATTCTACTGTTTGAATAAAAGCTTCTCAGTTGCACATTATTTAAAATTTAATCAAAGTGAAACTGATAATGTTTTTGGTGAAGGTGGAGAACTAGGTTCAGATTACAAGAAAATGATTTTAGGCTACATACTATGTTCCTCAGAAGGTCAATGGACAAAAAATAAAGCTATTCAACGTCTATGTGGAAACCCTGGGGCTCCAGATACAGCTCTTTACCTAGAAGCAAAAGCATTTATTGATAATATGCTTGCACACGAGGATACAAAACTTGAAAAAGGAAATCCATCTAGAAAAATAGATAATGGACAATATTACTATAATCTTGATTTGAAGGCTCCAGAATTACCTGATTATGAACTAGTTCAAGAAAAAGGAGAATATACAACACAAGGACATACAGATTCTTACACATGGCAAGCTATAAATAGTGCTTCATTTGATCCAGGTACTGAAAAAGATGAAACAAAATATAAATATTTGGGATATGAAGATGGTGAGTTCGTACTTAGAGATGCTAAACTTGATTCAACAGTACAATTTAATGTAAAATTACCAGATTTTCATCCTGAAGATGGAAAATATGATGCAAATGGTAATTTAGAGGCTGATGTTTCTGTAAGTATAATTAACCGCAATCTTATTGAAGAAAATAACATAAATGGATCAAATCATCTAATAGGAGAAACAATAGCCATAGATCAAAATAGTTTTATACTAGTTTTAGATGCTAACGAAGACTCAACAGATTTTGCATGGTATATATTAGAATATCATCCTATGGGATATACAGATGAAGATGGAAACATACATACAGTTAATTATAGACAGTTAGGAGATCCAATTGCTACAGACGAAGATACAGATTTCTCTTTTGATGATGATTGGATATTTAATGTAGAATATACATATACTTTAGCAGAACCAGCAGTAAGCCAAGTTTCAACATTGGGATTTGGTGGACAATACGATGAAACAACAGGAACATTCACAATGCTAGAGAATGAGCATAATGAATTAGTTGTAATCTATGGCCTTGAATATTCAGGAATAGATGAGAACAATATTCCATTAGAAAAAGTCGCTATTGCAGATGCAGACGAATTAAGATTAATAATTAATGGTACAGTTAAAAATGGAGGTACAGAAGAAGTTGTAAGAGATAGATTTTTACTACCTGTTACAGAGCAGTACTATAATGCTAAAACACTGAATGTAAAGATTTATTATAGCGTTCTAAGTTATTATGCAGAAGGTAGGGTATATACATCAGAAAACTTTGAAACAGATCGTACTCAAAGATTTATGAAACCTACAAGTACAAGAGCATATATTAATGAGGAATTGCCTTTTGACATTGGAAATGTTGAACCACCAGTATTTGACATTCAAATTACTAAGTATAAAGCAGCCGCAGTTAACAATCTTACAGACGGTCAAAAAGAAGCCAACCAATTACCTGAA
>JAEEGL014707931.1_pt1 | contig 15591 bp, 13 predicted proteins | sample 9134231 | NCBI WGS metagenome assembly JAEEGL01 (sample SAMN16246548, study PRJNA631951) | gut metagenome | biome: gut microbiome; feature: rumen; material: fiber-attached | host: Bos | place: Iran: Karaj | collected 2018-10
AGTGTATTGATGGATGACATGGAAGAGCTTGACCTGACGCCGGAAATGGAGGCTGAGGCGACGGTCCGGGATGACGATCTCGGCCGTCTGGTCGTGTCCGCCTTCACCTTTCCCCTACCACCTTTCCCGTTCAAGCCGAAGAACCAGGCAGGAGGAGTCGACTGATGGGCTACGAGCTCCAGAGCCTCCTGCGCATCCGCCTCATGCGCGAAGACCGCGCGAGTGGTGAGCTGACCGCCGCTCGCCAAGCCGTCGCCAAGGCCCAAGAAACGCTTGACACGCGCAAGCAGGAACTGGCGGAATACAACCGGACGCGCGAGGAGCGGCGCGATCGCATCTACGCCACCGTCATGGGCCGCGCCGTCACGCGCGAACAGCTGGACCTGGCGCAAGAGGGCGTGGCGCGCATCGACGAGGAAGGCGCGCTCAAGGCCGACAACGTCGCACGCGCCCAAACCGACCTTCACGCGCGCGAAGAGGCCGCCGCCGTCGCCCACGGAAACTTCATCACAGCTTCAAAGAACCGCATGAAGATCGACGAGCACAAGGCCGATTGGCTTATCCGAGACGCGAAAGAACAGGATGCGCGCGCCGAAGGCGAACTCGAAGATTTCACAGGACGAAAACAGGACGACTAGAAAGCAGGAGAAGTTCATGATAGCCCCAATCACATTCGAAACCGGAGGAGCCACAATGCCTCTCTTTCCTATTCCCGACGCCAGCGGCCTGACGCCGCTCGAGCTTCCCGTCGGCCTGATTGCCCATGATCGCCCCGCCGGCAGCGAGCAACAACAACCCGCGCCCGATGCCATCGCCCGCTTTCAAGCCGCCATGGCCGAGCCCGCTGGACGACCGCTAACCGAACTCGTCGCCCGCCCGTCCGCCGACAACCAACGGCCTGCGGCCGATGCCCCGGCTCCAGCGGCCGACAGCCAGCAACCGACGCCTCCAGCCGATACGCCTAAGCCCCCTTCCGACATTCAACGGCCGACAACAGCCAGCCATCTCGTCGTCGACATTCCGGGCGAATCCCCCAAGCCGAGTTCAGACATTCGACCGCAGACGGTCGACAACCCGACACGATTGCCGACAACCGCCCTGCAGCCTTCCACGACGACGGAAAACGTTCCGCGGCCGTTCCCGTCGATCATTTCGCAACAAGAGCCCGATGTCCAGCAGCCGGCAACCGCACCCCGCGCGCCCGCCGACATCCCTGCGCCCGTTGCCACGGCCGCGCCCCATGCGCCTGCCGACATCCCTGCGCCCGTTGCCACGGCCACACTCCATATGCCTGCCGACATCCCTGCGCCCGTTGCCACGGCCACACTCCATATGCCCGCCGACATCCCTGCGCCCGTTGCCACGGCCGCGTCCCGTACGCCCGCCGACAACGAGGAGCCCGACGAGATTCCGACGCTTCAGGCCGCACCGATTACCGCGCCCGTGGCGTCGCCCGAATCTGCTCCCGTGGCCACCTCCGCCCCTGTCGCTCTTGAAATCGATCCCGCCGCCGCGACGGCCCGCACACATGAGCTTGTGGAGGCCGCCTCGCAGGTGGCCGACACGATCCTCGTGACGCCGTCCCTCGTTCACGGAGAAGGCGAGATAACAATCCAGCTGAAGCCCACCGTCCTCGACGGTTCCGAGATCAGACTGGAGGCGAAAGGCTCATCGATCACCGTCGCCGTCACTCCCGCCACGCAGTCTGTCGCGCAGGTGATCGCTCAGTCGCAGGCCCAATTCGAGCAAACTCTCGTCGAACGCCTCCCGTCCTTCCAGATCGCCGTCACGATGACACCACCGAAGTCCGTCAGGCGGAATGAAGCCACCACTTAATCGAAAAACAAAGATCTCTCCATGAAACCGATCGAGATACTTTCCGCTATTCCGCGCTGGGCGAAGACCGCTGCCGCCGACCTGCTCGCCTCCCCTGCTTGGTTAATGCCCTGCCGCCTCGGCGAACAGAACTGCTCGATGCGCCTCGACGCCCTACGTCCCGCCGAGACGCTTGACCTGCTCGTTCGATTCGGGGACGAGGAACATGTCCTCGAGCTTTGCGACACCCCTTCCCTGGAAGAACTCCACTCCGTCTGGCCGACGCGCGCGGAGGTGCCTCAATCAATCCTCCTTGCTCTTGTGGAAAAGGACTGTGGCCAGCTCTTGCAGCTTCTCGAGAACGCAATCCGCCGCCAGCTTCGCATCGTCGGCCTCGCGCCGGCAGCCCCCGATTCCGAGACGCCGCGCCTGCTCGCGCAGATCTATTCGTCTGACGGCGCGCCCCTCATCTCGTTTTCCCTCACGTCTTCGCCGGCGATCGTCGCCGCGCTCGGCCAGCTCCGTTTCCTCGACGTTACGCACCCGGCTGTCCGCGACGACGCGCTTTCTGCGGAGGTCGAATACGCGACGTTCGCGCTGCCGGCCGCCGATCTTGTCTCGCTCGAGCCCGGCGACGCGCTGCTCCTCCCCGAGATCGGCACGGTAGCACCGCGCAAGATCGTCGATGCCCGGTTCCTCGTCGGCGAAAGCGACGTCAGCGAGTGGAAGGACGATGGAATCCTACGCGTCCTGGCCGCCGAGCCGGTCAAGATGACGCTCGGAGAACTTTTCGACCTGGCCACAGGCAGCGCCACGCCGTCCGCTCCACAACCCCTGCCGCCCAACACGCCGCTGCGCCTTGTCCGTTTTGGCAAGACGCTCGCCACCGGGCGCCTCGACGCCCTCGGAGACCAGCAGGCGTTTATCGTTGACAACGTCGCTATTCCACGGTGACGTCGCCGATCGGCACCTTGTCCTTAACCTTGTCGAGGCGCAAGGAGAGGATCTGCCGCTTTTCGTCCGCACGGCCCCAGTTGGTGAAGACGGTCGCGGTCACGGTGGCCGGCCCCAGGAGCGTCTGCTGACGCGAGCCGTAGTAGTTGGCCAGCACCTTGTAGACGCCTTTCGCCGCGTCTTTCTTCAGGTACTCCTCCGGCCCATAGCCCGTGGTGACGTCATGCGTGAGGAATCCGCCGGTGGACGTACGCTTGTGCTGGTAGTACGCCTCTTCGCCGTCCGGTTCCAGCACGTGCAGGTCCACGTCCGTGTTGTCCGTGTCCCACGCGAGCGCGATGCGCACGTCGAGATCGAGCAGCTTGCGGTAGGCCTCGTCCATCTCCGGCGCCTTCGGGGCCTTCCCCTCCGGCCACTTCTGCCGTTCCGACCACGCAACGAGCGCGTTCAGCTCCTCGATGGCGACGATGGCCGTCCACACCGCGCTTTCACGTTTCCACGCCGAGAAGGCCGTCCTGTGGTAGTTCGCCATCGCCTCCGCCACGTCTGCGGTGTTCACGTCGCGCCGTCCGCGCTCCTCCAGCGTGATGGCGAGGTCGCGGAACGAGTGCGGCTCTTCTGGACGCAACTTCGCCACCTTCCGCAGGATCGGGATCGCGGCATCGTATTCGCCGGCTTCGCGCAGGCGCCACGCGCAGGTGCGCAGCATCCCAGGATCGTCCAGTCGCAGCTCGGCGAGGTTGGAAATTATCCGCACCGCGAGCGCGTTCGCCTTGATGCCAAAGAAGTAGCCCGCACAGTCTAGGTAGAACGCCGGCGACGCCGCATACTTCTTTCTCTGGACTAGATACTCGCCGTAAGCCACTTCGGCCACGTTCGCCGCGTTTGCGCTCGTGCCGCCGCCGAGCGCCTTCACCGCATCCTTGATCGACTGCAGGTAGGGCGTCTGCGGATCCCATGCCGTCAGCTTCACCGTTGCCGCCGCCGACTTTGGCTTGGGAGCGGACTTCGCCCTGCGTTCGCTCCGCCTTTCTGCCGCCATCGGTACGGAAGCCTGCGCAGCCGCCATGACCGGCGCCGGTTCGGCAGTCGGCATGGCGCTATCGGCCGCATACGAGGCCTCGACTGCCTCCGAGTTCAGCTCCCTTGCGGCGTTCCTTGCCGAAACGCCAGCCATTCGCCGCAGCCCATCGAACAGACCGCTCTTCGGCGTCTTCGGCTTGGGCGGGATCGGATCCTGCCACCACGCGATGCGCGCTTCCCATTCTTTCTTCAAATTGGCGAGATACTTCTGCTGGCGCCGTTCCTCGGCTTCCTTGCGTTGAGCCTCGGAAGGCCGCCGTGCCACCCACTTCTCGTGAAGGTCCTTCGCCGATTCGGGCGGCTCCACGTCGTGTGTCAACCACTGGTCGAGCCGCTCGAAGACGATCATGCTCGTGGACGGGCTCGTGATGCCGTAGCGCCGTCCTAACGCAAGCAGTTCTTCCGCGTTATCGTCCGCGCGCGGCGAAAGCTCGTTCACGCGGGATGCGGCCCATGCCGTCGCGAGCGTCTTGCCTTCGCGCGCGTCTGCCCGACGGATCGTCGCCGGCGGCGAGCGGCGTCCGTTGCCGTAGTCCAGCCGCACCTCGGCGCTGTCGCCCGTCAGGCGGCCGAGCACGGTGACGCGCCCGCGCGCCAGCTGGCCGATGCCCTGCACGTTGGCGATGCCGTCGCCCGTCACGCCCGCGAGCGTCGGCGAGGGCGCGCCGATCTCCTCCAGCGCCTGCGCGGCCGTGCGCACGGCAAGGTCGATCACCCGTCCGCCGCAAATTCGCCTGAGCGACGCGCCGTCCTTCACCGCCCCTGTCATCACCGCGATCGGCTTGTTCGCGCCAAAGTCGATATCGCCCTCGCCCAGCACGTCCATGCCGTCCGTAAAGAGGAGCGTACGGTTCTCGGTTGGGTTCTTCCGGGCGAAGGCCGCGAGCGCGGCGAAGTCCGTGCCGCCGTCGCACGGCGCGCGGTCGAGCGCCGCCGCCAACTCGCCGCGCGTCGCGCAGATGCGCGGCTTCTCCACAGCGTTGCGGAACACCACCAGCTCGTAGCACGCCTCTTCCGGCAGAAGGTCGATCACCGCGCGCGCCGCCTTCACATCCTCGGCCGAACGGCTGCCGGAGGCGTCCCACAAGATGCGCCACGTCTTCGGCAGACTCGTCTTCACGGTGTCGAGCGCAGGCGGACGGTCGCTGACGGCGAACCAGACCTCGTCGTTCACGCGTTCCACCGCGCAGACGCGCTCCGGCATCGCCGGCAATGCCACCGTCACGTCGGCGTCCGGCGTCACGTCAACGTCCGTCGCCTCGCTGCGCCACACGGCCTCCGCCTGGGCGAACCGCCGGTCGCCCAGCCCGCCCAGCACGGGCTGCGGGATGCCACCGCCGATCGGCACGGTAATCGCCACCTTTCGCTCCTTGAGGGGCACGCGCGGCATGGCGAGGATCAGCGCGGCATCGCCGTTCGGCGCGAACGCGAGCGGCGTCACGTAGTCCACGCGGATATGCCGCGCGCCGTTCGCGGGAATCGGGTAGACGCGCGTGCGATAGGCATTGCCCTGCACATGCTCCACGAGGCCTGGATCGACGCCCTTCTTGACCTCCTCCTCAAAGGCGACGCGCGCTTTTTCCTTCTTGACCACCACGCCGTCCGTCATCACGCCGTTGATGTCCAGCGCGTAGCCGCACACGCTCGCGCCGTCGGGCAGCGGGAACTCCAACGCGCCCTCGAGCGGACGTCCGTTCGGGTTCGACACCGTAATCGCCGCGCGAACGGTGGCGAACGCGCCCGCCACGCGCGCCTCGACGGCGTAGCTCGCGATCGACACCGGCTTCTCGTCGGCACGGATGTTCACCGGCCGGATGACCGGCGGCGGCAACGGTGGAAGCGGGCGCGGCACCACGCTCGGCTCGCGATCCTGCGCGGAGAGGATCAGCGCGAAAAGGCAGGAAACAAGGGCACAAGTATTTTTCATGCCCTTATTCTAGCACGAAACAGCGGCGCGCGCCACCCCAAAAATCGAGATCGGCGCGCCGGAGCCACTTCCGCCCGCTTATTTTGCAGCTGGAGGCGGCGTATTGGTCGCAGCCGGCGCGGCGGGAGCCTCGCACGCCTGTTCCGCGCAGGCGGCGGGAGCCGCCTGCTTCTTGCAGCAGCGGAACGGACAGATGCCAAGCTTCCAGCAGACCGCAATCGCGATCCCCGCCAGCAGCACCAGCGTGAGCAGCACCTTCAGCCAGCCGTGCGACGCGTACGGATCGCGCGCCACCGCAGAACCCATCGGCATCTTCGCCGGATACGTGAACGTGCGCGCCAGGCCGATCGAGAAGGTGAGCGGACGATTCACCGCCCAGCCGCCGGCATTGAGAATCGCGCCCAGATCGCGCGCCCGCAGCTTGAACCACGCGAGGATCACGCTCGGCAGCGACACGATCAGGATCACGGCCGCGACGCCCGCGAGCACCTTCCAGAGCGGCAGCCCGGCCACAAGACCGATCATGCCGCCGATCGCCGCGCCCGCCATGCCAACGCCCACGCCCAGCGCAGCCACGCTCGACGCGAGTGCCGCGCCGCTCGGCGCCTCTGCCGGCTTCGGCGCGGCCGCGGCGGCCGTCGCCTGCTCGCCAACCTGCGCGACTGCGGCGTCCTGCTTCGACGAGAGGAACTTCTTGCACTGCTCGGAAATCGTGGTGGCGATCTTCGCCCACGGCGCCCAAAACGCTTCGCGCAGCGACACCTGCGCCTCGACCACCTTCGCGACGACCGCTTCCCAGTCCTTTCCGTCGCGATCGATGAAGATACCGTTCCGGCCCACGTAGAGACCCGCCGTCGCGCCCGCCGTGACGACCGCGCACACCTCGCGCGCCTCTCCCGTCGCCGGACGCGTCAGCTTCGCGTAGAGAAGGCAGCACTTGCTGCGCTCGGCGAGTGCGGCGTGCGCGGCTTCGTTCGCGACGTCAAAACAGAGCCTGCACACGCGCCCGTCGATGAACAGGTCGCCCGTGCGGAACACGCCCTCGCGCTTCGGATCGTAGAGGTTGACCTGGTTGACGTAGTTATGCAGCCAGCGCACAAGGTTGGCCGCGTAGCGCACGGCGCGCTCGCAGTCCACAAGGCGACCATACTCGTCCGCCAGCGCCAGATCCTTCGCAATAAGGTCGTTCACCTGCGCCTGGCATGCGCCATCCTTGACGAACGTCGCGAGCGCATCGTCTGAGAGTCCCGCCACGGATGTCCCAGCCTCGGACGCGAGCCACGCCTCGTACGGCGCGAACTTCGCTTTGAGGGCTTCCCATTCGTCGCGCGTGATCTCCGCGGCGGGCGAGACCACCGCTTCGGCGAACGCACGGAACTTGCCACGCCAGAGCGGATGCACGCCCGCCGTCAGCGGCAGGACCGGATCCGGGGCATCCGACACGAGCGGCAGATCCTCCGGTGGCGTGAAGAACTCGTCAATCTTCGCCTCCACGGCCTTGAATGCCGCATACGCGTCGGCCGTCTTGTCGCCGAACGCGGCGGCGTCCTTGGCGGCCGCCTTCCAGGCGAGGCGCGCGGCGGCGTCCGCGAAAAAGGCGTCGGCTTTTGCCTGATCAATCCCAGCCTCGCCGCTGCGGTCGGAAACCGTGCCCTCGGCGGCGGCGATCGCGGCGACAACTTCGGCAACGGCGGCGTCGGCGGTAGACTTCGCCGTCACCACGCCGTCGCCATTGAACGGTTGCGCGTTGAACACGTCGGTCATGCCCGTCGCGTCGGCGAGCGTGAGCGTGGTGGCGTCGGGTTTCCCAGCACGCGTGAGCAAGCTCTTGAACGACTTCGAGAGCGCCTGTCCCTCAGGCGTGTCGTCCCGCATCTCGTCAAGCGGGATCTCATCCTTGCCCGCGAAAAGGAAATCAAGCTTCTTGAAGCGAGCCGCCATCCAGTCGACAGCCGCCAGGACCTCTGGCACGCGTACGCGCCCGTCTCCGTCCGAGTCCATCAGCTTCAACGTCGCCTCGTCGAAGCGCACGCCCGTAGTCGGCGCGGACAGCACCGTCCACAGCTTCTTGTCCAGTTCCTTCAGGGCGAGCAGGTCGTCGCCCGTCTCCACCTTCGCCTGCACGCACCGTGCGGACTTGAAGAATTGCCATTTGTGCATCGTCTTTGCCTCCTTAGCAGGTTACTACTTGTTTCATTTTTGCCAAACCGAGCTTGAGCGTCTCCAACGGAGTCGTTTTCCAGTACGCCGGGTTGAAGAGTTCCAGCGACAGCCACGGGGACAGGTGGCCGGCCTGCAGGATGCCGCAGATCTTCTTCCAATCTGCGCAGCCGTCGCCCGGCCACACGCGGTCCGCGTCCGTCATCTTCTCCCGCGCCGGTTGCGCGGGATAGTCGTTCATGTGGAGGATCGGAAGCGTCGACGGCGAGAGGAACCGCAACCCCTCGTACTCGCTGCCGCCACGATACATGTGGTAGACGTCTGCCAGCACGGCCGCCTTCGGGTGTCCGCTTGCGGAGGCCACGTAGAGTGCCTCGTTCAGTCGGCTCAGGTTCACGGAGTGCCCCCAGAACTCGAGGATCGGCGTCACGCCCATTTTGTCGCCCAGCTCCAGCACGGCACGATAGCGGGGAATGAAATCTTCAAGCGGGACCTTCGGGCTGCCAGGCTTCTGCAGCCCGAACGGCGGCGCGGCGATGTACGGGCACTCCAGCTCCGCCATGAGCGCCATGTCGCGCTTCATCTCCTCCATACCCTTTGCGCGCGCTGTGTCGTCCGGCAGCGACCAGTGCGCGAAGCCGATGCCGTCCACCAGCTTCAGGTTGCCGTCCGCGCACATCTTCCTGATGTCGCGCAGCTCGCCGCGGTCCTTCGCCTTCTGCACGTCCGCGAGCCACGGCTCCATGCCGTCGTAGCCGGCGGCGATCGCCAGCCGCACCTGCTCCTTGAGATCAAGCTTGTATCCGCGGACCGTCGCAGGGTTCAGGGCAAAACGTCCGACGGACAACCTTTTCGACGCAGACGTGCCGACATCCGCAGCCTTACAGCCGGCCGCCAGAAGGCCGCCGCCCGCGGTTGCCATGAATCCACGTCGCGAAACGTTTACGTTCAACATAGGTTCTGTTCCTTGCGCACACGGCACCATGCCGCGTAAAGCGGAAAGAAGTATACCATAAATTGAGGCGGGAATTTTCAGAAATTCCCCCTCTGCCACCTGCATCCATGTTATACTGTTGTCCATGAAACGGCAATACCATCTTTTCATTGCTCTCGGATGCGTGCTTGGCGTCGCCGCGCTCGTCGGCGGCATCTGGTGGGGCGTCGCACGTTCCCGCGCGGCCAGGCAGCTTGCGGAAAAGGAAAGGCAGCGTGCGAAACAGGTCCGGCTGGTCGCTGAACGAAAAGCCTTCCTCGCGCGATTCGACATCTATTCCGACGGCACGCAGGAGTTCGTCCCCCTCCCCATGGAACTGACCCACAACGCCGTCGCCGCGAATCTCGGCCGGACTCTCTTCATCGACAAGAGAATCGCACGCAGCCCCTATCGCGTCTGCGGCGCCTGCCACCGACTGAACGAAGGCGGGATCGATTCGCGGGCGCTCGGCGGGATATTGCCGCGCACCGTCCACAACGCGGTCTTCGCCGACGTCTTCCTCCATGACGGCAGCGTCACCGGATACCCGGCGCTCGTCCGGCACATGATCGAAGGTCCGAGCTTTTGCGCGGGAGGCGCTCTCTCCAACATCGTCGCGCGTCTCGCCGCCGACGATCAGCTTTCCTCGGGCTTCAAGATGGCCTACAAGGACGGACTCACTGAAAGCAATTTCCTCGATGCGTTCGCCCAGTATCAGCGCACGCTCTTCTCGCAGGACCGAACGTTCGACCACTGGTGCGACGGGCAAACGAACGTACTCAGCAAGGCGCAAGCGAGGGGGTTCGCCGTCTTCCGCCGGCAGAAGTGCACCGACTGCCACTACGGACCCGCGCTCGGCACGCTCAAGGTCGTCGACGGAAAGAAGGTGCCGGGACTGCGCGGTCTTTCACGCCGGCGCGCCTATCTGCCGGACGCGACCACCAACCTGAATGCAGTCATCATACGCATGCCCGGGGGCGACTTCAAGGGATATGACCGCCATGCGTTGGCGGACTTCCTCAAGATTCTCTGAGGAAGCAGCGCCAGCACCTGTCGCCGTCCGTCACCGTCGGCGGCTGTTCCTGCGAACAGCAGTCCATCGCCCGAGCGCAACGCGGCGCGAACGCGCAGCCGGACGGCCAGCGGTCGGGCGGAGGCACCGTGCCGGGGATGTCCGCAAGTGGCGCGTCGCGCGGCGCGTCCAGCGCGGGAACGGCCGCGAGCAGCCCTTTCGTGTAGGGATGGCGCGGAACGGCAAGAACCTCCGTCACGGGTCCCGCCTCGACGATCTGCCCGGCGTACATCACGTTGACGAAATCCATGCGCCCGGCCACGAGACCGAGGTTGTGCGTGATGAGCAACACCGCCATGCCCGTTTCTGCCGCAAGCGAATCGATCAGCTCCAGCACCTGCTTCTGCGTCGTCACGTCGAGGGCGGTGGTCGGCTCGTCTGCCACCAGCAGGTCGGGAGAGGCGGCGAGCGCCATCGCGATCATGCAGCGCTGCTGCTGTCCCCCCGAGAGCTCGCACGGGTAGGCGCGGGCGGCGCGCTGCGGATCCGGCAGTCCTGTCCGCGCCAACAACTGAACGATCCTCTCGTCCTGCGCCCTCCGGCCCATCGCGCGCGGCAAGGCCTCGCGGATCTGATCGCGGATGCGCATGACGGGGTTGAGCGAGTCGGTCGGGTTCTGGAACACGTAGGCGATGCGCGCCGGTGCCTGGATCGTGCCGGTGACCATGGCGCGGTCGGTCGGCGAAAGGCGCAGGAGAGAAAGGGCCGTGAGCGACTTGCCGCAGCCGGATTCGCCCACGAGCGCGACGCGCCCGTGCTCGGGCACCGAGAAGCTCACGTCGCGTACGGGAACGATCTCGCGACCATCCCGATGAAACGCCACACGCAGGTTCTTCACGTCCAGAAGCATCACTTATCTCCTTCTTCGGGCAGGCAGACCTGCCATGGGCCATGTTCACGCCATGTCCGCCAGACGTTCTCCGCCGTCTCGGCGACCGTCTCGCCAGCCGGCACGTACTGCGGCGTCGCCTGATGGCGGAACCAGGTCTGCTGGCGCTTGGCGAGCTGCCGCGTGCGCGCAAGGATTCGCTCGCGCACGCGCGCGGCATCCTCGCCGTCAATGAACTCCTTGTAGCCGATCGCCGCCGAGGCCGTGTCGGACCAGACCGGATACTGCCGCCGCAGGGCGGCAACTTCTGCGGCGAGCCCCTGCATGAACATCTCGTCAAGGCGGGCGGCGATACGCGCGTGCAGGACGGCACGGTCGAGCTGCAGGACGGGATAGGAGGGGGGCGGCAGCGTCCACTTGCGATCGAGTCCGCGCAAGAGGGCCGAGAAGTAGAGTCCCGTGCCGCCGACGATCACGACGGGGCGATCGGCGGACATGCCGGCGAGCCAGCGAGCCGCTGCCCGCAGCCATGCACCGGAAGAGAAGTGCTCGGCGGGCGTCACCAGATCGACGCCCCCCATGTCGAACTCGACACGCTCCGCCAGAGAAGGTTTTGCCGTCCCCACATCCATCCCCTTGTAGACGAGCATCGAGTCCGCGCTCAGGATGGCGGCGCCCAGCCGCCGCGCAAGCACGGCCGCCGCCGCAGACTTGCCGCTTGCCGTGGGACCAGCGAGCAGGTAGGCCTCACGCCGAATCATGGCGACCGCGATCCCTCTTCTTTTCGCCCTGCTTCTCGAACAGCCCCAACAGGATCAGCAGACCTGCGGCGACCGTAATGTACGAATCGGCCACGTTGAAGCAGGGGAAATGGTGGACACCCCAATGGAAGTCAAACATGTCGACGACGCAGCCACGCGCCAGGCGATCGATCAGATTGCCAAGGATGCCGGCATACAGCAGAAGCTCGGCGAGCGTACCGGCGACGCCAGCGGGGAAGATGGACCGGCGTTTCCAGATCAGCACGCCCATCGCGAGGCAGGCAAAGGCTGCGAGCGGCCACACGTATCCCTGCAGCAGCCCCCACGCCATGCCGCGGTTCTCAACGTAGCTCAGACTGAACAGGTTCGGGATCACCGAGACGGCCGCCTGTCCTTTCAGCTTGTGAACAGCCAACTCCTTCACGACCTGGTCGAGAAGGAGCAGATTCATGACGGCCGCGAAGGAAAGGACGAAGCGCTTGAGCATCTGCCGCTACCGCAGGGGTTTTTCCATCGCACTCTGGCATTCCATGCAGGTGTGCACAAAGGGGAGATTCATCAGGCGCGGCTTGCGGATCAGCTGCCCGCACACGTCGCAGATGCCGTAGGTTCCCTCGGCGATGCGGTGCAGAGCCTCGTCGATCTTCTGGATGATCTTGTTCTGCGAATCGACCTGGCTGAGGTTCTGAAGGCGCATGAACGCGTCCGAGCCGTCCTCGTCCTCGCCGCTGCGGTCGTCCGTCTGCTCCAGCGCGTTCGTGCGCAGCGTGGCCGACTGCCCCAGCGCCTCCTGGCGCAGAAGGATGAGCCGCTTGCGAAACTCGGCGAGATCCGCGGCGGGGAACTGTTGCGTGTTCTTGCCCTTCGTACGAGTCGTCGGGCGGCGCGAGAGCTTGATGGTGGTCTCTTCGGCCTTCTTCTGCTCCTCGCTGTCGCGATGCTGTTTCTTCATCATCTCGGCGAAGGAGAACGCGAAATCCCGGCTCTGGTTCTCGAAAGCCGTCGGCTCCTCCGGCTTCTTCAATGGCGGGCGCGCCGTCTTCTTGACCACCGTGATCGGCTTGTGCGACGCATCCTTCTTCTCGGCCGACGGCTGGGACGCGGGCGCAGGCTTCTTTGCCGCAGGCTTCGCAGGCGCGGGCTTCGCAGCAGGCGCCGTTTTGGCAGGAGCCTTCTTGGCAGGCGCGGGACTCTTCGCGACGGGCTTTTTCGCAGCAGGCTTCTTCGCAACCGTCTTCTTCGGGGCAGACTTCTTCGCCGCAGGCTTCGCGGCTGGCTTCTTTGCTTTCGTACTCATTTGTTTCTCCCTCTAAAATCTTTCGTTGGACGTCTGGAATTAAACTCACATCCCGGCGGGGGCCTTGATCCACTCGCGCAAGGCGTCGGAAAGCGGCTCGACCGCGATGATCGTCGCGGTGGTCACGTGGCCGTCCGCGTCGGGCAGGTCGAACGTCTCGCCGGCCTTCTTGCCGAGCATGTTCTGGGCCAAACGCGTCTTGTTGGCGATGATGCCGCGATCGAGATCGTTGTCCCACTCGCCGAGGACGGTATACGCGATCTCCCGCCCGTCTGCCGTGGCGATCCGCACGGTCGTGCCGGGGCACACCGTGTCGGAGGCGATGTCGGCGAAGTCGACGGCCTTGACGAGCTTGAGCTCGTCCTGCATGAGCGTCTGCTTCTGCAGCAGCGCGCGCTGCTCGTCCTTCGCATACTGGTACTCGGCGTTTTCGCTGAGGTCGCCGTAGCTGCGCGCGAACTCGATGCGCTGCGTGTTCGCGGGAATGTCCACGTTGATGAGCTTCTGGTAGGCGGCCTTGCGCTCGGCGTAGGACCGGAGCGAGGTGATGCGCTCGTCCTTCGGCGCCTCGGCCTTCTTGACCTGGCGGGACGCGAGTTCCGGCACGATGTGCGTCATGCGCACGACGATCAGGTGGTGCGTGGAAGGATCCCACGCGATGGAGGCCTGGAAGCGCTCGAAGAACAGCACCTGGTCGGCCGGCGCCAGCTGGGCGAAGATCGTTTCAAGCCATTTCTTGTCGGCGAACAGGCGGCGGATCATGTTCTGCATCCGCAGCGTCTCCCCGCTCTGCCGTCCCTCGCCCAACGCGATGGCGTGCGTAAGGATCACCACGAGCGGCGGCAGCTTTGCCCAGTGCTTGAAGTCCTCGTAGCGGCCGAGAATCAGCGTCACGAGCGTCGCAGGGGCGGATGGCTTCTTCAGGAGTTCCGCCACTGCGTCCTCGCAGTCGGCGTCCGTCTTGAAGAACATCAGCGTCTCCGTGAGGAACGGGAAGCACATCTCGGGAAGGACCTTGAAGAGCTCGTGCTTGCGGGCCTCGCGGTCATCGGCCGTGAGGAAGACCACGAGCGACTCCGTCTCGCGGGCCGGCAGCGTGCGGGCGGCGGAAAGGTAGCGGTTGTCGGTCCACAGGTAGGTGCGGGCCTTGGCCGTGACCGCCGGATCCAGCTTCAGCTCGTCGAGGCAGAACGCGAGGCGCGCGTAGAGCGCGTCGTCCACGCCGCGCGCGCCCTTCAGCGCGAACGTCAACCGGTCGGCGATTTTCTTGCTGTCCGCCTCCGGCAGCGCCTTGAAGCGCTGCGTGCCCTGCAGCTCGCGGACAGACGACAGGATCGACTTGGGATCGGTCATCTGGGCGAACGCCGTGAACCAGCTATCGCCGTACGTCTCGGCCGTCTTCTTCACGTGCAACGGCTCCGTGCGGCGCGTGGGGATCTCGACGAGCTTATCCTTGCGGAGCTCGGTACGCGCCTTCTCCCAGAAAGCCTTCCAGTTCGCCTGCTTCACAAAGCCATGCTGCGCGCTCAGCTCCTCCAGGCGCGTGATCGGCATGTCGCCGAAGCTCTTGAGCATCGCCTTCACGAACTCGCCCGGTGCTTCCTTGAGCATCTGCTGGACGCGGGCGGGATCGGCGCGGTTCGTCACGAGGATATGGTCCTCCGGCGCGAACACGAGCGTCTCGCACGCCGCATCGAACGTCATCTGATGGCCGCGGCGCGCGGTGAAGTCGATCGTGATGCGCCGATAGAATGAATCGATCCGCTTGACCTCGCCCAGGCCCCAGGTCGGGTTCAGCACGAGCCGCCCGGGACGGAAGGCCAGCAGACGCTCGAGGCGCGCGAACGAATCGTCGAGGGGCCGCACGCCGAACCCGACCGAATCGATGAACGAGAGCAGAAGCCGGTCTTTCGTCGTCTTGCGCAACGCGTCGCGGATGCCTGCCCCCTGCAGCTTGGCCGCGAGCATCTCCTTGCGAGCCTTCACGAGCCGATACGTACCGTCGAAGTCGCCCGCGTCCGTCAAGGCCTTCAGCGCCGCGAGGGTCATTTCCTCCGCCTTGCCGGGGGGAACGGCCGCAATCAGTTCCAGGATCTCGTCGACAGGATAGGGGGGCGCCTGTACCACCTCGCCGAACCGCGTTTCAATCTCTTCAACAGTCTTCTTGTCCATGTCTACCCTTCCGTTGCTTGGAAATTTGAGGGGGTTATTTTATCATTTTCCGCCCCCGCATGCAAACCGCCGCGCAGGGCGCCCGGCAAAAAAAGAGGGCCGCCGCCCCGTAGGGGGTGACGGTCCGTCTCTGCCTGGATCAGCGTCATTTAGGCTTCCGGCTTCGTCTTCTTCAACCCGAGGCCGCGGTCGCCTTCTTTCCACGCGCCGCGCTTCTGCAGCAGGTTGACGCGTTCGAAACGCTTGAGAACGTTGCGCTTTGACGTGATCTTGCTCGATCCTCTCAGACTGCGATGCTGACTCATTTTTTCTTCTCCTGTTCGAAAAGTGAGGCAATAGTATATCATTTTTCGGCCGTCAGGGGAATAGCGTTTCTCATTTTTCTTTTGAAGACAGTTTCTCTGTCCCGGTTAACTATCTATCTAAGCCTTACGGAGCAGTAGGTTACCGCATGAGTGCCTTTCGCTCGGCGGGAGTGATTACGCCCTCTTTGACCTGCTTGTCGAGGTAGCTCTTGAGGGCGGCTGCGGACTTCTCGCAGAAGGCAT
>JAEEGL017418110.1_pt1 | contig 15591 bp, 14 predicted proteins | sample 9134231 | NCBI WGS metagenome assembly JAEEGL01 (sample SAMN16246548, study PRJNA631951) | gut metagenome | biome: gut microbiome; feature: rumen; material: fiber-attached | host: Bos | place: Iran: Karaj | collected 2018-10
AATGTCTATGATTATCATTTATCTTGGGAACAAGCTTATGCAGTAGAAGGTAAAATAAAATGGTTAAATAATATTGCAAAACAATTTGATAATAATACTGGAGTTTTAATAAATGATGATATGTTAAAAACTGTAATTTATAATACAATACCTCTTGGTGCATTAAAGTTAGATTTATTTGAATATTATATTCATTTATTATTAAATTTAACTGGTGGTGATAAATCATTATTTAATGCAGCAATTATGACTAGAAATCAATCGTTAAATCGTGGTAAATTATTTGAATCCGTTAATAATTCTTGGTCATATTTTACAATTGATAATGTTTCAAATGAATTCTTTGCAGCTGGTTTGTATTTTGGATATATGTTTGATTCTGTTATAACTGATGATGAGGTTATAATAGGAGATAAGAAATATAATAGAGATAAAATTAGAAATTCTTTTACACACATGAGAAATTATTTTTCAGATGAAAAGTTTTATCTATATGATTTAAATGATTCATTGAATGAAAAAAAATCTAAGAAAATTATTAATGAATTAAATCAAAAATTTATTGGATCGTTTACTATAAATGATATAGCAAAGTGTGTAGAAATATATTATTCAAATTTAATAAAAAATGTCTCTGTTGACAATCATGATGCAAGTATAAAATAATGAATTTTTGCGTCTTAAATTTTTGAATTTTTTTGATTTTAATTGTATTTAGATGATTTTAAATGGTTTTGAAAATATTGATATTATTAGAAATTGATTGTAAATGACTGTAAAAAGTAATTGTCTTCTGAAGAGAGATATTTATTAGTGATATCTCTCATTTTGTTTATATAGAAATAATTGTTAATTAATTATTGTTTAAAATATTATTTATAATTACTAATATTGTTTTTTGTTTTAAAGCGATGTATAATATTAAGTAGAGAATATGGAGGTAAATAATGGATAATAAAACTGCCAAAAAACAATTAGTTATAAGTATAATATGTATACTTGTATTATCGTTAGGAGGATTCTTTATATATAATTATTTACATCCTGAAAAAAGTGATGATAAAAATGTTGATACAAATAATAATGATAATACTATTGATAAAAAAAGTAATGTTGTGATTGAAATAGATCAAGATGATTCACAGAAAAAAATAACTGTTAATTATGAAATATTAAAAAATGGTGATTATCTATTTATTATAAAAAATGAAACAAATAACCTTCTAACTATTGATTGTATTGCAGATACCTATTCAGGTAATGATGTTTCATTTACTCAACGAATTGGTGCTGGTACTGATGCACGTCCTAATGGTTATTCATATGCTGTTCTTCATAAAAGTGCTATAGAAAAAGCAGGTAATAATAAAATAGTTGTTAAAATGACCCCTATACGTAGTATCCACGGGCAATTTGGAAATATGATAAGTCATACTGAGAAACAAAATGATGATCATATATTGGTAACTGTAACTAATAATTCTGGTGTTAATTTAACATATATTATTGTAGAAATTTTATATTATGATGAAAATAATAAAGTAGTAGCATATGATGCAGGAATGACAGATCGTGAAGTCGCTATTGGTTCAATTCAAAATATAAAAATATTACATCCAGTAGATGATAATTATAAAGACATTTCTTTTAGTAGATATGAAATAAAAACATCAACATTGTAATAATGAGAGATATTTATTAATGATATCTCTTTTGGTTTTGTGATATATATGCCTTAACTTGATTTTTTTCCCTTTTTGTGGTATAATATAGCGTACTTATTGAGGAAGATAAGTTAATTATTAAACAAGGAGGATTTAAGATGAGTGATTTAGGAGATAAAATAAAAACTGGAGTTGCTGTTATAACATGTATTGGTGTTATTGGTGCTCTTGGATATGGAGGATATGTTTTAGTTGGACATATAAGTGGACAAATAGGTAGTAACCATGAGGTTTTAGATTTAAAGAAAAACTTTAATGTTATTATTGAACAAACTCCAAATACTGTTTCAGTTGTTAAAGTTTTAAACTTTACTGATTATCAAGGTAATACTGTTGAATTTGAAACATGTGATGGATTAAGAGTTGTTACTTCTATTGAAGATGGAACACTATCAAATAAATCTAGTTATGAAAAAGCTATGAAGTTAGCTAATCTTCAAGCTAAAGGAAAAGAATATGGAGTAATTAGTTATGATAAATTACAAGGTAATGATTTAACTTTAACTAAAGGATCTTGGAATAAAAAAATAAATAGCTTTGATTATTCATTTGATAAAGCAATAGAAATAGAAGATGATGGTACTATTGTAGTATACAATGTTCAATCTTGGAAAGATTGGAGTGATGATGATAAAGTTCAAATTGTTACATTCGATGGTGAACCATTATTAAGAACATATAAACATATTAAATTAGTAGATACTAGAAATGCTGCAGAAGGTGCATTTGATAATTATCTATTATCATTAGCTGGTACTAAAGAAAAAATAGAATATTATGAAAATGCTATGCAAGCTCACCAAAGAAATCATCAAGTAAAAGCTAAAACATTAACAAATATGGAATTCTAAAAAAATATAAAGACTCATTTGAGTCTTTTTTGTATTAAAAAATATTTACTAAAATAAAATTTACTTGTATAATTGTAATAAAGGAGAAAGGAAATGGAAAATAATATTGTTGAACAAAACAAAAAGAAAAATGTAATTATAGGAGTAATGGCTTGTGTTATTATATTATTAATAGCAGCACTTGTTTATTTCTTATTTATTAAAAAGGATAAGACTGAAGAAGGAAATAAAGAACAAGTAGTAACTAATAATATTTCTGTAAAGAAAAGTCTTGAAGTATTTGCTTTTAAGATTTTACTTGATACTAATGGTAATGCTTATTTGGATTTAAGAGAAGAAAATATTGATGCTGAAAATTATAAAGAAGTTACTAACTTATTTAATACAGCTCAAACATATAATTTTGATGGTAAGAGTGAAAAACTAGTAAAAATTGATTTACAAAATGTAAAAGATATCCAAGTATTTGATTTCGGAAATGGGGGAGGAAAATACATTGTCTTTTTAGATAACAATAATAAAGCTTATGCACTTATAGATTATAAAGTTGAAGGATCAGGCAATATTCAATTACTTACTGATGATAAATTAAATAATGTTTCAGAGATTCAATCTGATTGTGATGGAGATGGATCTGGTGGTGGCGGATGTAGTGTATTCGCTATAACTGAAGTAAACGATAAAGTAGAATATGTTCAATTCTATGATTTATTTGAAAAAGATGAATAAAAGATTATTTTGATAATCTTTTTTATTTTATAAAACTATGTTATAATCAATATTAGGATAGGGAGCTAGATATGGAAGACTTAAATAGAAGTATTAATGCAATAGAGTTATTTCAAAGATGGATGTCATCTAAGAATCCAATTGATATTGGAACTAGTTTCCGTATTGATGATACTGATAGAGTTATTACTCTTGTTGAATGTGATGGTTATCCTAAAGGTAAATTTATTTATGAAAATGGTGATGATTTTGATATTATTAAAAACTCCAATCATAAATTTACTCAAGTAATTAAAGAAAGAAAGTCTTATTATAATGAAAAGGCATGGGATGAATTAGAAAAAGCTTTAAATGGTGATGATTTCAAGGTTAGTGATAAAAATACCCTTTATTATAGAACTCTTGGTGGAAAAGAGGAAAAGAAAGATGATGAAAATCTAGCTTTTTATAATGTAACAGATATTATTAATGAAATGATGAAAAATGATGATGGTGATACTTATTCTTTCGCTGGTAATATCGAAGATTTTAATTCTTTTAGTTATGCAATATGGAATAGTAATGATCCTCTTATGACAAGAGATAAGATTAAATTAATATTTAGATATGCTACCATAGAAAAGTTTTTGGGAAAATATGCCATGAAAGTAGTATTAAATGGTAAAGATTATGGAATGGTATTATATAAAGATAATGAGTATTATTATGTTCCTAATAACTATGCTTTATCTAATGAATATGCCTATATTGATGATCAAGCTTTAGGATTTTTCTATACGGCTGATAGTTATTTAGACGTTGCTTTAAATACGATGAAAGATTATAAAAAAAAGTTTGTTGAAAGATTAGAGTTTAATCGTGAAGTTAATGAGACAAGTTATGGATATCAAGCTTCTTCAACTATTAAATCAATACTAGCATTTGCTTGTGAATGTTATATTAAATCAATGTTAATTAATAATGGTGTTAACATGGTTAGATTAATGGAGTTAGGTCATAGTTTATATAAATTATTTATGGAATTAGATGAGAATATAGCTAGTAGAATTATAGATCTTATGAAAAGGAATGATTATACAGTAAATGATAAAGAATATCATGATATAGATAAAGGCCTTGATATAATTGATCGTTTTATGCTTGATTTAGGTGAAAATGATAATGCTTTTGAAGATGCAAGATATTCAGCTGAATATAAAAAGAATACTAATTATGATTTTTTATATAAACTTGCTTTATCATTAAGATTATTTGCTAGTAAAGAATATATGTTATATTCACCATTTTCTAAATCTATTGAAGAAAATATTGCTAAAAAGCATTAAAAAATATATTTACAAATCTTTTAATTATGATATAATCTTTTTAAAAGAGGAGAATATATGAGAAAGAACAAAATAAGAGATTTAATTAATATTACAGATTTATCGACAAAAGAAATTGATGATTTAATTAAAGTAGCTAATGATATTATTGATCACAGGGATAAATATTCTCATAAATGTGATGGTAAGATATTGGCTACTTTATTTTTTGAACCAAGTACTAGAACAAGACTTAGTTTTGAATCAGCTATGTTAAGATTAGGTGGTAAAGTACTTGGTTTTTCTGAGGCATCTAGTAGTTCAACTGCTAAAGGAGAAACACTTGCTGATACCATATGTGTAGTTAGTGGTTATGCAGATATAATTGCTATGCGTCATCCTAAAGAAGGTGCACCAATGGTAGCTTGTAGAAAGTCTATGGTTCCAATAATAAATGCTGGTGATGGTGGACATAATCATCCTACACAAACATTAACTGATTTATTAACTATTAAAAGAGAAAAGAAAAGATTTGATAATTTAACTATTGGTTTATGTGGTGATTTAAAGTTTGGTAGAACAATTCATTCATTAATAGCAGCTATGTCAAGATATAAAAACATTAAATTTGTATTAATATCACCAGATGAATTAAAGTTACCTGACTATATTATTAATGAAGTATTAAAGAAAAATAATATTTCTTATGTCGAAACTGATAATATGTTAGAGTATATGGATGAATTAGATATTTTATATATGACTAGAGTACAAAAAGAAAGATTCTTTAATGAAGAAGATTATTTAAGATTAAAAGATTTCTATATATTAGATAAAGAAAAATTAGCTACGGCTAAGAAAAATTTATGTATCTTACATCCACTTCCTAGAGTTAATGAAATAAGTACTGATGTAGATGATGATAAAAGAGCTAAATACTTTGAACAAGCTTACAATGGGGTATATATAAGAATGGCTTTAATACTTAAATTATTGGAGGTTAAATAATGAATATTGATACTATTAAAAATGGTTATGTAATTGATCATATAACAGCTGGTAATGCTATTAAAATATATCGTATGTTAGAATTAGATAAATTAGATTGTCAAGTAGCTTTAATAACTAATGCTAAAAGTAAGAAAACAGGTGTTAAAGATATTATTAAAATTGGTTCATTAATAGATATTAATTTAGATAAAATAGCTTTTATTAATCCAGATGTTACAATTAATGTGGTTAAGAATGAAAAAATAATTGAAAAGAAAAAATTAGATATACCTGAAAGATTAGTTAATGTATGTAAATGTTATAATCCTCGTTGTATTACATCAACTGAAAGAAACTTAGATCAAATATTTAATTTAGTTGATAAAGATAATAAAGTATATCGTTGTCATTATTGTGAATGTGCATTAGAAAAAGATAAATTTGTTTTTTAAAGAGAGAAATCTCTTTTTTTGTTGACATAATTAACAGTTTTATATATAATATAAAACCTGTCGGAGGGGTTATGGACAAAGATAAATTAAGAAGAAGATTAATTGCTTTAGGAGTAGCAGGAACATTAATGGTTGTTTCTGGATGTTCTAATACTAATTCTAATGGTAATACTAATGCTAATAGTAATATACCTAAGAATTATGGTGTTCCTAGTCAATATGATAATTTTAGTGATTATTATGAAATAGGAATTAGAAATGGTGAGAAAACTAAATTATATAAAAGAGATTATATATGGATACTATTTGATAAAGAAACATTAGAAGCTCATAAATATATTTATTTAGATACCACTGATAAATATCTTGGTAAAATTGAAATGTATGATCTTGAGACAGGAGAAATGTTATTCTATGGTCGTGAAGCTGGTCTAATTATGTTTGCTGATTATTATAATTATGATTATGCAAATTATTTAATTAAACATGGTTATGATATGGGATTTAGAGATTTAGAAAACTATATTGAAGGTATTGTTAAAAAAGATAATTATTCTATTGAAGAAATTGATGAATTAATACCTGCTTTAAGAGATGCATGTAAAAAATTAAATAATATTTCTAAAAATAAACAATTTGAAAAGAAGATATAAGATTTATATTTTCTTTTTTTTATGATATTTATGTTATAATGAATAAAGAGGTAGTAATGAATAAGAAAATAATTGTTTTTGATGTAGATAGAACATTAGTAGATAGTTTTATGCCAGAATTATTAAGTTTAAAAGAAGCGATTAAATTAGCAGTTGGTAAGATTGTTTCAGAAGATGAATTAAAACAGTTAACTATGTTACCAACTAAAGTATTTTTTAATAAAATTGGATTAAATATTGATGAAATTAAATTAGTTAATAAAGAGTGGGATGGATTATTAAGAAATTATCCAACTAAATGTTTTAATGGACTTAAAGATGTTATTAAAGAATTAAATAGGGAAGGTTATATAATTAGTATAATTACTTCTAGAACAAATGAAGAATTTCATGAATTAGATGATGAATTAAAAGATATAACTAATTTATTTAAAATAGTTGTTACATCAGACTTGGTAAATAATCATAAACCAAATAGAGATAGTATGGATTATTTATGTAATAAATTAAATTGTAATACTAATGATGTTATATATATTGGTGATAGTATTATAGATAAAGAATTTGCTAATAATTCAAATTGCCTATTTATTCCTGCTTGTTGGGAAAATAAAGAGTTAATTAATGAAGATAACTCAGTGAGTGAAGTAAGAGATATTTTAAATATTATAAATAAAATCTAGACTTATTTAAAAAAAATATATATAATTAATATAAGGAGACATTATGAGTGAAGTTAAAAAAGAAAAGAAAGTAAAAAAAGAAACAAAGAAAAAGGTAGTTACTGAAACTAAAAAAGAAACTAAAGTTAAAGTTAGTAAGACTAAAGAAAAAAGTATCTTAACTAAAAAAGAACAAAAACATTATCGTGTATTTAGTAAAATAGTTAGAATACTATCTGCAATAGCTAAAGTATTCTTAATGGTTCTTGTTCCATTTATTGTACTTGCTATGATACTTATTCCACTATTATTTAATAAGTTTGAAGTAACTGCTAATGTTATAAAGTTTAATGATGCTAGTATTATAGTTAGAGATGATGGATTAAGTCTTAAAATAGGTGATAAGATTCATGTTATTGATTGTGACGTTAGTGATATAGATAATATTATGACATTCTTAATTAATCATTCTAAAGGAACTATTATTTTTACATTAGAGTTATCATTATTATTATTAGCAGCAATTACAATATTTGAAATATATTTATTTAGTAATCTTGAAAAACTGTTTGGTAATTTTGAAAAAGATAAGACCCCGTTTACTAAAGAAAATACTGATATATTATTATTAATTGTTAAATATTTAGTAATTATTAAGATTTGTGCTATTTGTATGTTTATTGTTGGATTATTCCATAATAATTTAACTTCAATTAGTCTTCTTGAATTATTTGTTGTATATGTTACATATCTTATCTTTAAGTATGCAACTGGTATGCAAAAAAAGGTTGATACTACAATTTGTGAATAAGAAGCTTAGGCTTCTTTTTTTGTTATCTTAATTGACAATATTTAATATATATTTTATACTTGTTATAGTGAGGATATATGGATAAAAAGATAAAGCGGGTTAAATTATATGTAAAAGAGAATAATACTGCTCATCGTGTAGAAAAACTTGTTAAAAATGCTCTTTTAAAACATAAATTAGAATTAAATGATAACTATGATATTTTATTATCCATAGGTGGAGATGGAACATTTTTAAAGATGTTACATAGTAATAATTATCGTAATACTTATTATGGGGCTATTAATGCTGGTTCACTAGGTTTTTTATCTTCAGTAGATAGTAATAAATTAGATAAATATATATCTGATATAGCTAATGATAAATATATTGTTAAAGAAATAAATTTATTAAAAGTTAAGATATATTCTAATGAGTTAGTTAATGAAATGTATTGTGTTAATGAATTTACTATTCGTAAAAGTAATTTTTCAACATTTAAAGCTGATGTTTATATTGATAAAAAACTATTAGAAAAATATACTGGTGATGGATTAGTTATTAGTACACCTTTTGGTAGTACTGCATATAATGAAGCTTTAGGTGGATCTATTCTTGATAATGATTTAAAAGCTTTATCTATAACACCAATAGCACCAATAAATAATAAAGTTTATAAATCACTTGCAAGTCCTATTATTTTTGCACCTAATAAGAAAATAGTAATAGTACCACATAATAATATTAATTTGTGTTATTTAACGGATGGTGAGATAACTAATGATAATTCTATTACTAAAATAGAATGTAGTTTAGATAAAACAATTAAATATGTTTTACCAAGTAATTATGATTATATAGATAGATTAAAAAATAAAATAATAGATACTAAGGAGTAGTTATGGAGATAGATATTAATGATATTGATTTTGTTTCTTTAAGAAGTGATTTAATAGATTACTTTGGTTCAGCAAGTCCTATTATGCCTTTTGCTATGTCTGATGTTGTTAATGTAGAAAATGCATCTGATATGGAATTATTAAATATCATTAATCAAACTAGTTTAAATCTATTAGACTATGTTACTGGTGAAAGTTTAAAGAAAGTGAGACATTATGAATAAGAAAGGTTTTACATTAATTGAATTATTAGCAGTTATCATTATAATTGCTATTATTATGGCACTTGTTATGCCTTCAGCTGGTAGAGTAAGTCGTAATAATAAGAAAAGAATATATGAAGAATATGAAACTATGATGGTTGAATATGCTAAAGTTAGTGAATTAAATTATAATGATACAATAGATTTAATAGATTTAGATGAATTAGAAAAAGTAAAAAATGAATGTAGTGGTTATGTTGAAATAGATCATACTGTTATACCACCTGTATATACAGCTTATATTACTTGTGGTGATCAATATACTACAAATAATTATGATTATACTTATTCTAAAACTATACTTCCAATACCAGTATGTAAGAATAATCTTATATATAATGGTACATCTCAAGAATTAGTTGCTAGTAATGCAGGATATGCATTATCTAATAATAATCGAAGAGATATTGGTAGTCAAAATGTAACAGCATCTATTATAGATCGAAATGAATATATTTGGTCAGATGCAACATTTGATAATAAAACTATTTCTAACTGTGAAATACGTCCAAGAGAAATAACTATTAAAGCAGATAATAAGACAATGGGTTATGGTAATGGTGTACCAGCTAATTCATATACTATGACTAATAATATAAGTGGTGAAAATCCATTAAATGGTAGTGTAACTTTTAGTTATAAAGATGCATCTAATAATCCAATTACTATTGATTCAAGTACACCAATTGGTGTATATACAATAGTTCCAAGTGCAACAGTAACATCTAATTATACATTAAAATTAGAAAATGGTATTTTAATAATTATTCAAGCACCACTAACAGTTCCAACATGTGTAGATAAAGAATATAATGGTACATCACAAACATTATTTGCCGCTAATGCAACAGGACCATACACTAATAGTGCAATAACAGGTACTGATGTAGGAGAATATTCTACAGTATTAAATAAAGGAAGTAATTATCTATGGGATAATGATAATCCAAATAGTCCAGTTACATTAACGTGTTCTATAACTCAAAAGAGTGTTGCAGTAACATGGGGAAGTACAACATCATTTACTTATACTGGTAGTGCACAAGCACCAACAGCATCTGCTACATCTGGTGTAAGTGGTGAAACTATAAATATAACAAGAACAACTAATATTAATGCATCAAATACAAATTATACTTCAACAGCAAGTTGTTCTAGTGTAACAGGTGGACAAGCTAAATGTAGTAATTATTTATTAACTAATACTACAAAGAAATATACAATTGGAAAAGCAAATAATCCAATAGCTGTAACAGCATCTCAAAGTTGGAATTCAACATTCTCAACTTCTGCACAGACAAAAGGTGTAACAGCAGCAACTAATGCACAAGGTACTGTTTCATATGCAATTCAATCACAAAAAAATAGTGGTGGTACAACAGTAAATCAGTTTACTTTATCGAGTACAACTTTAACTATGAAAGCAAGTACAGCTGCTGATACATATACAGTAGTAATTCGTGCAACTGCAGCTGGAAACTCTAATTATAATTCAGGATACAAAGATATAACAATGACAGTAACTGTAGGTAAAACAAGTAATCCTATTGCAGTAACCGCAAGTCAGAGTTGGAGTCCAACATTCTCTACAAGTAATCAAGATAAATCATTTACTGCGGCAACAAGTGGTCAAGGATCAGTTACATATGCAATTCAATCACAAAAGAATAGTAGTGGTACAACGGTTACATCATTCTCAATACCAACTAGCTCTACTGCATCACTTCGTATGGCAGCAAGTACTGCAGTTGGAACATATACGGTAGTAATTCGTGCAACAGCTGCAGGAAACTCTAATTATAATTCAGGATACAAAGATATAACGATGACAGTAACAGTTGGTAAAGCAGCTAATCCAATAGCAGTAACCGCAAGTCAGAGTTGGAGTCCAACATTCTCAACTTCTGCCCAAACAAAAGCTATTACAGCTGCAACTAATGCTCAAGGATCAGTTACATATGCAATTCAATCCCAAAAGAATAGTAGTGGAACAACAGTAAGTCAATTTACTATTTCTAGTACAACATTAACGATGAAAGCAAGTACCGAAGGTGGTACATATACTGTAGTAATACGTGCAACAGCTGCTGGAAACTCTAATTATAATTCTGGATATAAAGATATAACTATGACTGTTACGGTTGGAAAGAAATCTAATCCAATAGCAGTAACGGCAAGTCAAAGTTGGGGACCAACATTCTCAACTGGAAATCAAGATAAAACATTTACTGCTGCAACTAATGCACAAGGTACTGTTTCATATGCAATTCAATCACAAAAGAATAGTAGTGGTACAACAGTTACATCATTCTCAATACCAACTAGCTCTACTGCAAAACTTCGAATGGCCGGCAATACTGCGGTTGGTACATATACTGTAGTAATACGTGCAACAGCTGCAGGAAACTCTAATTATAATTCTGGATATAAAGATATAACTATGACTGTAACTGTTGGTAAAGCAGCTAATCCAATAGCAGTAACTGCTAGTCAGAGTTGGAGTACAACATTCTCAACTAGTGCCCAAACAAAAGCTATTACAGCCGCAACTAATGCTCAAGGAACAGTTACTTATACAATAAATTCTCAGCCATCTGGCTCATACTTTAGTATTTCAGGTACAACAGTGACAGCAAAAGCTAGTACACCAGCAGGATCATATTCAGTTGTAGTACGTGCAACAGCTGCAGGAAACTCTAATTATAATTCAGGATATAAAAATATAACTTTAAATGTAACAATATCAAAAGCAAATAATCCTATTACAGTAACGACTTCACAAACATGGAGTACAACATTCTCAACTAGTTCGCAATCGAAGACTATTAGTGGTGCAAGTAATGCTCAAGGATCTGTTACATATGCAATAAATTCACAACCAAGTGGAAGTTACTTTAGTATTTCAGGAACAACGGTAACGGCAAAAGCTAATACACCAGCAGGATCATATTCAGTTGTAGTACGTGCAACCGCTGCAGGAAACTCTAATTATAATTCAGGATATAAAGATATAACTTTAAATGTAACAATATCAAAAGCAAATAATCCTATTACAGTAACTGCATCACAAAGTTGGAGTCCATCATTCTCAACTAGTGTGCAATCAAAGACTATTACTGGTGCAAGTAATGCTCAAGGATCTGTTACATATGCAGTTCAATCACAACCATCAGGAACTTACTTTTCTATATCAGGTACAAATTTAACAGCTAAAGCTAGTACACCAGCAGGAACATATACGGTAGTAATTCGTGCAACAGCCGCTGGAAATTCTAACTATAACTCAGGATCAAAAGATATAACTATGACAGTAACCGTTAGTCGTCAAAGTATGTCAGTGCCTAGTTGTTCTGTGTCATATAATGGTGCTAAACAAATATTAGTTGCTGCTCATACAAGTGATTCAGATAAATTCAAAAATAGTGAAATATCTGGAGTTCTTGTTGGAAATTATACTGGAACCCTAACTCCAACAAGTAATTATAAATGGAGTGATGGTAGCACTTCTGCAAAGACAGTAACATGTAGTATAACGGGTACTAATAGATGGGAATGTTACTATTGGAGTAATGGAACACCAGTTTCATGTAATGGTAATCCTAAATCTGTTCCACTTCTTAATCAAAGATGGGCATATTATAATTCAAGTGGTACAAGAGTATTAAGTGGATGGATAGAAACTGGTGATTCATATCTCAACCCAGATAACGATTCAAAAAAACATTGGTATTATATGTCTGATGGATATGCCGGATTAGGATGGTTTCAAGATCCTGATGATAAATGTTGGTATTATCTAAGTACATATGATGATCCTACTGGAACACCAAATGGTATCGTTGATGCAGCTGCTTTAACAAATATTGCAATGGATATAGATGGTAATGGTAATCCATATTATTTCAATAGCAAAGGTCGTTGTTATGCAGGAAATGGATGTTCATCAACATGTAATTATTAAACACTTGATAAATAATAAAAAGTGTGATATATTATCTACATAAATCCTGTGATGAAGAGGAGTAAGTAATATAAGTTTATAGAGAGAAACTGGTTGGTGGAAAGTTTTAATAAGGATTACTGAAGGTTGCTTTTAAGGAGTGTTTATACAACGTTAATCGCGTTAAGATTTTAAGATAGTTATATACTATAAAATAAGGTGGTACCACGAACTCTCGTCCTTTGGGATGAGAGTTTTTATTTTAGAGGTGATTAGATGAATAAATATATGGAGTATTTTACTAATTATGTTTTCAATAATTATGATATGAATAATGGTTTAATTAGTTTAAAATATTATCATTCATTACGGGTGGCTAAATTAATGGAAATATTAGCTAATAAATTAGAATTAAGTGATGATGATAAATTATTAGCTTTTAAATTAGGTTTATGTCATGATTTAGGTAGATTTTATGAAATAGTTAAAATGGGTAAATTTAAAGATATTGAGTTTGATCATGGAACTTATAGTAATAAAATATTATATAATGATTCATTTATTGATTATATGGATGTTGATGAAAATTTATTATTTAGAAAAGCTGTTTATAATCATAATAAAAAAGATATTACAAATGATTTAAATAATCGAGAAAAACTATTTGTTAATTTATTAAGAGATGCTGATAAAATAGATATTTTATGGCTTAGAAGTTTTGGTAAACATTTAGAATTTAATAAACCAGCTAATCCAAATATCTTAAATTGTTATTTAAGAAATCAATCATTAGATTTAAAAGATATTAAAAATAGTACTGATTCAACTATTCTATATTTAAGTTTTTTTAAAGATCTATATTATAAAGTGAGTCATGATTATATTGATGATTATGATTATTTAAATTTATTTTTAGGTAATGTAATAGTTGATAAAGAAAGAAAAGTATTATTTGATACTTTAGTTAATAAAGTTAATAATGAAAGAGGGAAAGTATATGTTAGATAAAAAATATAATCATATAGAAGTAGAAAAAGATAAATATGATAATTGGAAAAATAAAGGTTATTTTAATGCTGGAGATAAAACTAAACCAGCATATTGTATAGTTATTCCACCTCCTAATGTAACTGGTGTATTACATTTAGGACATGCATGGGATACAGCTTTACAAGATATTATAATTAGATATAAAAGAATGCAAGGTTTTGATGCATTATGGTTACCTGGAATGGATCATGCAGCTATTGCAACTGAAGCTAAAGTAGTTAAAAAACTTAAAGATGAAGGTATTGATAAATACGAATACGGAAGAGAAAAATTTCTTGAAGCTTGTTGGGATTGGACACATAATCATGCTGATACAATAAGAAAACAATGGGGTAAATTAGGTTTATCAGTTGATTATAGTCGTGAAAGATTTACATTAGATGAAGGTCTTAATCAAGCAGTTAAGAAAGTATTTGTTGACTTTTATAATAAAGGTTTAATATATCGTGGCGAAAAGATAATTAACTGGGATCCAGCAGCAAAAACAGCATTATCTAATGAAGAAGTTATTTATAAAGAAGAGAAGAGTGCTTTTTACCATCTTAAGTATGTTATTGAAGGAACTGATGAATATTTAGATGTTGCAACAACAAGACCAGAAACATTATTTGGTGATACTGCTGTTGCAGTTAATGAAAAAGATGAAAGATATAAAAAATATGTTGGTAAGAATGTTATTCTACCATTAGTTAATAAGAAAATACCAATTATAACTGATGAACATGCAGATATGGAAAAAGGTACAGGTTGTGTTAAAATAACACCTGCTCATGATCCTAATGACTTTGAAGTAGGTGAAAGACATAACTTGGAAAGAATTAATATCATGAATCCAGATGCAACAATGAATGAAAATGTACCAAAGAAATATCAAGGTATGACTCGTGAAGAATGTCGTGAAGAAACACTTAAAGATTTAAAAGAACAAGGCTTATTACTTGAAATTGAACCTCTTGTTCATGAAGTTGGTCATTCTGAAAGAACTGGTGTTATGGTAGAACCATATTTATCTAAACAATGGTTTGTTAAAATGGATACATTAGCAAATCGTGTATTAGAATTCCAAAAAGATAAAGATAAAAAAGTTCATTTTGTACCAAGTCGTTTTGAAAAAATATTAAATCATTGGATGGAAATTCAACATGATTGGTGTATATCAAGACAGTTATAGTGAGGTCACAGAATAGCTGCATGGTATAAGGGTGACGAAGTATATGTTAGAATGGATGAACCACAAGGTGATGGTTGGGTACAAGCTGTGGATGTACTCGATACATGGTTTTC
>JAEEGL011935694.1_pt1 | contig 15590 bp, 9 predicted proteins | sample 9134231 | NCBI WGS metagenome assembly JAEEGL01 (sample SAMN16246548, study PRJNA631951) | gut metagenome | biome: gut microbiome; feature: rumen; material: fiber-attached | host: Bos | place: Iran: Karaj | collected 2018-10
GCGAGCACCAGGCAGGCGAACGCGGCGAGGTGGTTCCAGTGGAACTGCTGGCCCTGGAAGAGGAAGTGGACGATGATCGTGAAGATGGTCAGGGAGATGACTTCCTGGATCACCTTGAGCTGCATCAGGCTGAAGGGACCGCCGTTGCCGGAGAAGCCGATGCGGTTGGCCGGGACGGTCAGGCAGTACTCGAAGAAGGCGATCCCCCAGGAGAAGAGGATGATCAAAATCAGCGGCCATCCGGTCGAGATCTTCATCTCCTGCAGTTTCAAATGGCCGTACCACGCAAGCGTCATGAAGACGTTCGAGCAGATCAGCATCAGGATGGTCCAAATACCTTGTTGCATAGCGCGATTCTGAAAAAAGCGCGCAAAGATAGCAAAAAAACCGGCAGAATGTTCGTCAGCGTATGCTGAACAGATGCGTGCGCCGGAAGCCCTGCTCGTCGATCAAGGTGAGGCGGTGGTCGCCCGGCGCCGGATCGACGTGCATCTCGTGCTCGCCCCGCGTCTGGCCGATGTATTCGTCGTCGATGTGCCAGTAGACCGTGGCCTGGGAGTCGGCGTGGGCCGCGCGGAAGACGGCCCCGTTCTGTTCGCCGGACAGGCCGCGCGTCAGCACGAGGGTGATCCCGTTCTGCGGATAGATGATATCGATCGGATTATAGTCGGAAGAGGCCACGTCGAAGAGCGGATGCTTCGGCGGCAACGGCCTGTAATCCAGGTGTTTCTGCATATAGTACCACTCCTGCGCGGGCGGGAGCACGAAGCGCACTTCGGCGCGCATCTGCTCCGGCGGGCAGCAGCTGGAATTGACCTGGTAGCGACCCTCCGCGTCCAGGTGGACGAGGCGGTGGTAGCGGCACATATCGGGCTGCAGATCCACGTCCGGCACCCACAGCGTGTCGCGGTGCGGACAGAGGTCGCTGGCGGGGAAGCCGCTCTCGTGGCAGACCTCGATCTGCGTCATCTCGTCCGTGGGCCGGGAGAACCAGCTCCCGCCGCCCGCGAGGGCGGAAAAGACGTCGAACATCACCGGCGAGGCGTAGGAGACGCCCGTCACGCCGGCACGGCCCTCGCCGTCGCTGTTGCCCACCCAGACGGCGACGACCCAGTCGCGGGTCACGCCCACGCTCCAGGCATCGCGGTTGCCCCAGCTCGTGCCCGTCTTCCAGGCAATCTTGCGCGCCGTCGCGAAATCCATCCAGGACGCCTCCTCCTCGGGGCGGTTGGCATTCGACAGGGCGTCGAATGTGAGCCAGGCGGCCGCACGGCTGATGGGGATGCGACGCGCGGGCAGGCGGTCCCGCTTCGCGCCGGAGAGGTAGCCCAGCTCCTCGAAAACCGTGTCCCCGGCCAGCTCCGCGGCCAGGTAATAATAAGCCCTGGCGAGGGTCTCGAGCGTGATCTCGGCACCGCCCAGGATCAGGGACAGGCCGTAGTGGTCGGCATCCTTGTCGATGGTCGCGAACCCCATTTCCTGGAGCACCTCCAGGAAGCGGTCCGTGCCGAATTCTTCCAGCATCCGCACCGACGGCACGTTGAGCGAACGCTCGATCACCTCGTGTGCCGGCACGGCCCCGTCGAAGGTGCGGCCGTAGTTGTGCGGCGAGAAATTATTGTAATTGTACGGAGTGTCCTTGACCAGCATCGTGGGCAGCAGCTCCCCCGCCTGCAGCATCGAGGCGTACAGGAGCGGCTTGAGCGTACTGCCGCTGGAGCGCGCCGCCGGGATCATATCCACGTCGGCGCCGCGGATGCCCGGTCCGCAGCCGCGCGTGTTGCCGTAGTAGGCCCGGATCTCCCCGGTGTGCACGTCCACCACCAGGATGCCCATATTGTCCACCAGGTTGGTGCGATAGACGTCGAAATGCCGCTGGGCGATGGCGCTCACGCGCTGCTGCAGGACGGCGTCCAGCGTCGTCGCATAGGGGCCGTCGCCCTGCTCGAGGCGGCAGCGCTCCAGCAGGTGGTAGGCCATATCGGGCATAGGCAGGGGCTTCTCCGGGAGCGGTTCGTCCTTCGCCAATTGGCATTCCACCTCGTCGATCACACCCTTGCGGGCCAGCTTGTCCAGCAGCGCGTTGCGCTTCTCCAGCAGGCGGTCGCGGGAGCGGCCGGGGTGGATGAGGCCGGGGGCGTTGGGCAGCACGGCCAGCATCGCGCTCTCGCCCCACGAGAGGTCGTCGGCGCTGCGGCCGAAATAGCGCCAGGCCGCCGCTTCCAGGCCCACCACATTGCCTCCGAAAGGGGCGTTGGATGCATAAAGGAGCAGGATTTTCCGCTTCGTGCAGCGCATCTCCAACCGGGTGGCGAGGACCATCTCATAGACCTTCTCCGGCAGGGTGCGGGGCGCCCCCGGGCGGCTCAGGCGTATCACCTGCATCGTAAGCGTGCTCGCGCCGCTGACCACCTCGCCGCGCGTGAGGTTCTGCACCAGCGCGCGCCCGGCGGACAGGTAGTCCACGCCGAGGTGCCACCAGAAGCGTTTGTCCTCGTAGGTGACGATGCAGCGGGCGAATTTGTCCGGCACATGGTCGGCCGGCGGGAAGTACCACTGGCCGTCCGCGGAGATGCGCGCACCCATCAGCACGCCGTCCTCCGCCACGGCGGTGGCGGACAGCGGAACCTTGAACAGATTGCGTGGCAAACAGAACAGATACCAAACAATCAGCAGAAAAGGTATGCAAATAAGAAGTATTTTCTTATCTTTGACCATTCAAAGAACAAATGTAGTGTTTTTTCCTATGAAAAATGTCAGACTCCCTCTCGTTTTGATGACCGTCGCCTGTCTTCTCGCCGCCTGCCAGGGCAGCGGTGTCAAGAAGACCAACGGTCCCTCCGTCTCTGCCGTCCGCAGCGACACTCCGATGACGCTCAACACGGAAGGCAACGCCATCTCCGCGGAGGACATCGATCCCGACGTCCCGACCATCCGCTTCATCAGCAAGGGCTCCATCCTGCCGACCAAGGGCAGCATGGACCTGCTGTTCGGCTCGGTTTCCTATGCCAAGGCCGAGGTGCGCGTGAAGAAAGTCTACAGCAACAACATCCTCCAGTTCCTGCAGTATGACGACTATGACAAGCGCTATGAGCTGTACAAGGTCGCGGACATCGTCTGCGACACCACCGTCGTGCTGGGGGACAAGGACGCCGACCACATCCGTGAGTGGCGCACCTACGGCCTTGCGCTCGACGAGCTCATCAAGCCGGAGCCCGGCGCCATCTTCCACATCGAGATCCGCGGCCGCGAACCCCTCGTGGAGGAGGATTTCTGGGACAGCGACACTTACTTCGGCGACTACGACACCTACGAGGAGCGCAGCGTGGACCTGCTCGCCAGCGACTTGGTGCTGATCGCCAAGAAGGGCGACAGCTCCACCGAGGTCTATGCATACAACGTCCTCACCGGCAAGCCGGCCTCCGGCGTCCGCATCAAGCTGTACAATTTTGCCCAGCAGGAGCTCGCCAAGGGACAGAGCGACAAGGACGGCCACGTCTCCTTCCCCGCCTCCGAGGACGGACGCTTCGTCGTGGCCAACAGCGGCAAGCAATACGCCTACCTCGACCTCCGCTACGAGAAGGCCCTGTCCACCAGTAACTTCGACGTCAGCGGCACCACGCACGAAGGCGGCATCAAGGCCTACATCTTCGGCGAGCGCGGCGTCTGGCGTCCCGGCGACACCCTGCACGTCAGCATGGTGACGCTCTTCGACGACGCCCCGCTGCCGGCCGGACATCCGATCACGGCCCAGCTGCGCAACCCCGACGGACAGGTCACCCAGACCCTGACCCAGCCCGCCACGGCCTCCAATCTCTATCACTTCCCGTTCCAGACCGCCGAGGACGCCCCGTCCGGACGCTGGCGCGTGGACGTGAGCGTGGGCGGCCAGATCTTCAGCAAGACCCTCCGCGTCGAGGCGATCAAGCCCAACAAGCTTGACATCACCCTGCACTTCGACGAAGAATACATCACGCCCGACCGCCAGAGCGTCGGCGACATCGCCGTGGCCTGGCTCTACGGCGCACCGGGCAGCGACCTCAAGGTCAACGGCACCCTCGAGCTCAGCTCCGCCAGCACCTCCTTCAAGGGCTGGGAGGACTACGACTTCCTCGACGACGCCCGTTCCTTCTCCGACCAGACCCTCTACTACAACGATTTCAAGACCAACGAAGAAGGCCACGCCTTCATCAACACGGCCGTCGAGATCAACAAGGCCACCACGCCGGGCTTCCTCAACGCGGGCTTCACGCTGCGCGCCTTCGAGCCTAGCGGCGAATTCAGCACGAGCTACAGCAGCGTCAAGATGTCCCCGTTCAACACCTACGTCGGCATCAAGACCGAGCTGGACAAGGACAAGTGGGGCGACCGCTACATCCAGGTCGGCAAGGCCCACAAGTTCGACGTCGCCACGGTGGACGCCTCCGGCAAGGGCGTGTCCGCCCCCGGGCTGCACGCCGAAATCTACCACGTGGACTGGGGCTGGTGGTGGGACGCCTCCGGCGAGATCGCCAGCTATATGGCCAGCCGCAGCAAGGAGCTCCTCTTCGAGAAGAACTTCTCCACCAGCAGTGGCAAGGGTTCCTTCAGCTATGACTTCGCCGACGCCCCTTACGGCGTGTACTACATCCGCGTCACCGACACCCGCGGCGGCCACGCCGCGTCGATGATCTGCGAGGTCAGCGAGAGCAAGGCGACCGACGCCTCCGAGGGCTCCACGCAGCTCAATATGCTGATCGACAAGGATAAATACGCCGTCGGCGAGACCGCCCGCATCACGATCCCTTCCGCCGCGGGCGCCAGCGCCCTCGTCTCCATCGAGAAGGGAGGCAAGATCCTGAGCACCCGCCGGGTCGAATGCTTCGCCGGCAGCACGGAGATCCGCGTTCCCATCACCAAGGAGATGACCCCGAACGCCTACGCCTCCATCGCCCTGATCCAGCCGCACGGCAACGTCCACAACGACGCCCCGATCCGTCTCTACGGCGTGCAGAACATCAACGTCGAGGATCCGTCCTCCCGCCTGAACCCGGTGCTGGACATCCCCGCCGAGACCAAGCCGGAGTCCACCCTCAGCTTCAAGGTCAAGGAGCAGGACGGCCGCGCGATGAGCTACATCGTCGCCATCGTGGACGAGGGCCTGCTCTCCCTCACCAGTTTCAAGACCCCGGACGCCTGGGCCTCCTTCTATGCCAAGGAAGCGCTTCGCGTCCGCACCTGGGATGAATACGACGCCGTCATCGGCGCGTACGGCGGCCACATCGAGCAGCTGTTCGCGATCGGTGGTGACGAAGAGGCCAGCGGCGCGCTGAAGCGCCAGGGCGCCGAGCGCTTCAAGCCGGTCGTCGCCTACCTCGGCCCCTTCGACCTGAAGGCCGGCAAGACCGCATCCCACACCATCGAGGTGCCGCAGTACATCGGCTCGATGCGCGCCATGATCATCGCCACCGACGGCAAGGCCCAGGGCAGCGCCGCGAAGGATGTCAACGTGTCCCAGCCCGTCATGGTGCAGGCCACGCTCCCTCGTACGCTCAGCGTGGGTGAGACCATCAAGATCCCGTCCACCGTCATCGCCCTCAAGGACGGCGTCGGCAACGTCAAGCTCGACATCCAGACCGACAACCTGCTCACGGTCAAGGGCCCGTCCTCGCTCCAGGTCAATTCCACCAAGGCGGGACAGCAGGTCGAGTACTTCGAGGTCCAGGTCGGTGAGGAGACCGGCATCGCCCACGTCACCGTCACCGCCAAGGCCGGTTCCGACAAGTCCGTCAGCCAGGTGGAGATCGACGTCCTCAACCCGAATCCGGAGATCACCCGCGTGCAGTCCTTCCTGCTCGAGGCAGGCAAGAACAAGGACGCCACCGCCGAGCTCTTCGGCCTGCCGGGGACCAATTCCCTCGCGGTCGAGCTCTCCTCCATCCCCGCCATCGACCTCGGACGCCGCCTCAAATACCTCATCGAGTATCCTTACGGCTGCGTCGAGCAGACGATTTCCGCAGCCTTCCCGCAGCTCTACCTGAGCCAGGTGATGGATTGCGACGAGAACACGGTCAAGCGCAGCGCGCGCAACGTCACCGCCGCCATCAACCGCCTGCACAGCTTCCGCCGCTCCGACGGCTCGCTGAGCTACTGGCCGGGCAGCACTTCCTCTTCCTCCTTCGGCACCGCCTACGCCCTCCACTTCCTCCAGGAGGCGGAGAACCAGGGCTACGCCGTACCGGCCGACCTCAAGTCCGGCCTGGTCCGCTACCTCACCAACAGCGTGGTCAGCAACAAGAAGGAAGGCGACTTCGTGCGCGCCTATGGTCTGTATGCCCTGGCCGCGGCCGGCAAGCCGCAGCGCAGCGCGATGAACCTGCTCCGTGAGGGCGCCAAGAAGATGCCGCGCAGCGCCGTGTGGATGCTCGCCGGCGCCTTCGCCAGCGACGGCAAGAAGCAGGTGGCCACCCAGCTCACCAGCGGCCTGCCGTACATCGAGGCCACCGGGACCTACTACGACTACTACGGCAGCGTGGACCGCAATATGGCCATCGCCCTGCGCACCTCCATCCTGACCGGACAGAAGGAAGCCGCCTTCGAGCTCGCCGAGAAGGTCGCCGCGAACCTCAACGACAGCCAGCACTATATGAGCACGCAGGCCACCGCCTGGTCGCTCTACGCCATCAGCGACTACGCCCGCACGATGGCCGGCGGCGGCGTGTCCGCATCCGTCAAGGGTGGTGAGAAGACCTACAAGGTCGGCACCGAGAAGTCCATCGTCCGCCAGGAGATCGCCGTCGGCAAGACGGACACCAAGACCGCGCTGAACATCGCCAACAACGGCAGCAGCCCGATCCACGCCGTCATCTCCGTGACCGGTATTCCCAAGGCCGGCACCGAGAAGGCCAAGGCCTCCGGCCTGTCTATGAAGATCAGCTACGTGGACCGCGACGGCAAGCCCGTCGGTCTGGACACCCTCTCCCGCGGCCGCGACTTCAAGGCCGTGGTCACGGTGACCAACACCGGCTCCGCCCGCGTCAACGACCTCGCCCTGGCGCACAAGTTCCCTTCCGGCTGGGAGATCCACAACGACCGCATCGGCCGTGACGACTACTCCTACCCGGCAGGCATCAACTACCAGGACATCCGCGACGACCGCGTGTACAGCTTCTTCGACCTGGGCGCCGGCCAGAGCGTGACCATCACCACCAGCCTCACCACCACCTACCCCGGCAAGTTCTACCTGCCGGCCGTGAGCTGCGAAGCGATGTACGACGACAAGATCTCCGCCCTCGTCCCCGGACGCTGGACGGAAGTGAAATAGCCGTTTGACAGAATTAAGAAGCCCGGCCGACTGGCCGGGCTTCTTAATTTTATAGCGTCTGTGTTTTACAGCGTCTGCCCCCCGATGAACTCCCGCATAATGGAGGTCGGAGGCACCGCGGCGATCTCCGCAGGCTTGAGCGAGACCACGCGCGTGAGGAAGGACAGCAGGGATTGCGCCTTCTCGTAGGCCGGGGAAGACTCGCTGATGCCGCACAGCAGCGGCTCGGCGTAGTACTTCAGCAGGGGGACGTCATAGAGGGTGGAAGAGTTGAAGACGACGTTGGCGTTCTCCTCGAAGGGGAAGATGTTGCGCGTCTCGCCGCGACGCACGGACGGCCAGCGGAGGATGTTGTCCTCCGGGGAGATGCCGCGGACGCGGTTGTCCCGCACGATGCGGCGCAGCAGGCGCTTGTCCGTGGTGGATCCGTGGTCCTTCTCGCCGCCCGGCAGGGCGGAGAGGGCGGAGATGTAGATGTTGAAGATGCAGCTCCGGTCGATGTCCGGGGTGAGGGCGGGGTTGAGGGCGTGGATGCCTTCCATAAAGAGGATGTCCCCCTCATCCATCCGCATGAAATTGCCGTTGAAGACGCGGTGACCCTCCTTGAAGTCGAATTTCGGGAGCTCCACCTCCTTGCCGGCGAGCAGGTCGTTGAGCTGCTCGTTGAGGAACTTGACGTCCATCGCGGCCAGCGCTTCGTAGTCGCGCTCCCCGTTCTCGTCGATGGGCGTATCCTCGCGCGCCACGAAGTAATTGTCCAGCTCGATCACCTTGGGCCTGAGCCCGAGCACGCGGGCCTGCTGGGCGATGCGCAGCGAGGAGCTGGTCTTGCCGCTGGAGGAGGGTCCGGACATCATCACGATGCGGCAGGTGCGACGCTTCCAGAAGATCTGGTCGGCGGCCTGCGCGTACTGCCGCTCCTGGCGGGCTTCGCAGAGGTTGATCAGTTCGATGCCCTTGCCGGCTTCGAGGGTTTCATTCACTTTTTCCAGGGTGTCGATGCCGATGGCCTGGCACCACTCTTTGTACTCCGCTCGCGCGGCTTCAATCTTGGTCATAACAGTTCCTTTATATAAGGCCCGGTGACCGACGCCGGATCGGCGGCGATCTGTTCGGGCGTTCCGCATGCAATAATCCTGCCGCCGGCCGCGCCTCCGCCGGGGCCCATGTCTATGAGGTAATCGACGGACTTGAGCACGTCGAGGTTGTGTTCGATGATGATGACCGTGTTGCCCTGGTCCACGAGACGCTGGAGCACCGCGAGCAGGACCTTGATGTCCTCGAAATGCAGGCCCGTCGTGGGCTCGTCCAGCATATACAGGGTGTTGCCCGTGGCCTTGCGGGCCAGCTCCGCGGCGAGCTTCATCCGCTGGCTTTCGCCGCCGGAGAGGGTCACGGCGGACTGCCCCAGGTGCACGTAGCCCAGGCCCACGTCCACGAGCGCCTTGAGTTTCGGGGCGATCTTGGGATGGGTCTTGAAGAATTCGTAGGCTTCGGAGATGGGCATCTCCAGCACGTCGTTGATGTTCTTGCCCTTGTACTTGACGGCCAGGGTGTCCTCCTTGTAGCGGCGGCCGCCGCAGGCGTCGCAGCACACGTTGACCGACGGGAGGAAGTTCATCTCGATCACCTTGATGCCGGCGCCGTTGCACTCCTCGCAGCGGCCGCCGGGCACGTTGAAGGAGAAGCGCCCGGCCTTGAAGCCGCGCACCTTGGCGTCGGGCGTATCCTCGAAGAGGGCGCGGATGTCGTTGAAGACCCCCGTGAACGTCGCCGGGTTGGACCGGGGCGTACGCCCGATGGGGCTCTGGTCGATCTCGATGACCTTGTCGATGTTCTCCACCCCCTCGATCTCGGAGTACGGAAGCGGTTTCTCCTTGAAATGATAGAACTTGCCCTTGAGGATGGGCATCAGGGTCTCGTTGACGAGCGAAGACTTGCCGGAGCCGCTGACGCCGCTGACGCCGATCAGCATCCCCAGGGGGAATTCGACGGTGACGTCCTTGAGATTGTTGCCCCGGGCGCCGCGCAGCGTGAGCGACAGCCCGTTGCCCGGACGCCGGGCGGGAGGCACGGTGATGGGGTTCGAAATGGGCCTCGGGAGGCCGCTGTAGCAGATGCGTCCGCCCTGTTCCCCGGCGCCCGGACCCACGTCCACGATCCAGTCGGCGGCGCGCATCGTCTCTTCGTCGTGCTCGACGACGATGACCGTGTTGCCCTCGTCGCGCAGCTTCTTCAGCGAGGCGAGCAGCTTGCGGTTGTCCCGCTGGTGCAGGCCGATGCTCGGCTCGTCCAGGATGTAGATCACGTTGACGAGCTTGGATCCGATCTGGGTGGCGAGCCGGATGCGCTGGCCCTCGCCGCCGGACAGCGACGCCGTGGGGCGGTCCAGGCTGAGGTAGTCCAGACCCACGTCCAGCAGGAAGCGGACGCGGTCGGAGAGCTCCTTGAGGATGTCGCGGGCGATGGCGTTCTCGCGCTTGCCGAGCTTGCCCGGCAGCGTATCCAGCCAGGCCGCCAGCTCGCTGATCTCCATCGCGCAGACCTCCGAGATGTCCTTGCCGTCTATGCGGAAGCAGCGCGTATGCGCGCCGAGGCGCGTCCCGTGGCAGACCGGACAGACGACCTTGTCTTCGACGTCGCCCGTCACGCCATCCCAGTTCACCATCTCCGTCTGGGAGCCTTCGCCCACGCGGTAGAACTCGTCGGAGCCGTAGATCAGCAGCGTCACGGCCTCGTCCGGCAGGGCGGCGATGGGCTCGTAGAGCGAGAAATTATGTTTGCGCGCAATGGCACGCACGAGGTCGAACTTGCGTCCGTCGCGGAGGCGGCCCAGCGGAGCGATGCCGCCGTCGGCGATGGATTTGCGGGGATCCGGGACCATCGTGTCCATACTCACGTCCGGCACCGTCCCGAGCCCCTTGCAATGGGGGCAGTAGCCTTCCGGCGAATTGAAGGAGAAGGTGTGCGGGGCCGGCTCCTGGAGGGAGATGCCGTTCTCCGGATCCACCAGGTGCTTGGAATAATGGTGCAGCGAGCCGCTCTCCGTGTCCAGCACAGCGAGGGAACCCTTGCCGAGCGCCAGGGTGGAAGAGACGGAACTTCGTACGCGCGCCTCGTCGCCCTCGGCGGGCTTGAGCTTGTCCACGACGAGCTCGATGAAGTGTCCCTTGTAGCGGTCCACGGCCTCCACGTCGTTCAAGTCGCGGATCTCCCCGTCGATGCGGACCTGCAGGTATCCCTTCTTCCGCAGGGAATCGAAGAGTTCGCGGTAGTGACCCTTGCGCCCCCGCACGAGCGGGGCGAGCAGCAGGCACTTGCGGCCGCGGTACTCCTGCAGGATCAGCTCCACGATCTGGCTGTCGGTGTAGCGGACCATCTCCTTGCCGCTCACGGGCGAATAGGCCGTGGAGGCGCGGGCGTACAGCAGGCGCAGGAAATCGGCGATTTCCGTGATGGTGCCCACCGTGGAGCGGGGATTGCTGCCGGTGGTCTTCTGCTCGATGGCGATGATGGGACTCAGTCCGCTGATGCTCTCCACCTCGGGCTTCTCGAGGATGCCCATAAAATGCTTGGCATAAGGAGAGAGGGTGTTCATATAGCGCCGCTGCCCCTCGGCATAGAGGGTATCGAACGCGAGAGAGGACTTGCCGCTGCCGCTGATCCCGGTGATTACCACAAACTTGCGACGCGGAATATCCACGTCGACATGCTTGAGATTGTGCGCCCGGGCGCCGCGGATTTCGATCTGGCTCTCTTTCATGGAAGGGAAAGCAAAAATACAAAAAATAATGGTTAAATTTGTCAAAATCTTGTTCGTCGCATGTGGCTTTGGCTCTCAGTTTTTTCCGCCCTGCTGCTTGGTGTCTATGATATCGCCAAGAAGCGGGCCTTGAAGCGCAACGGCGTGTACTGGATCCTCGTCGGCACCACCGGCCTGACGTCGGTCTTCCTCTCGCCCTTCCTGTCCGCCGGTCCGTTCAGTGACCACCTGAGCCTGATGCTCAAGGCCGTGCTGGTCTCGGTCTCCTGGGTATCCGGGCTCAAGGCGATGGAGCGCCTGCCGCTCACGACGGTGAGCACCATCAAGGCCTCCCGGCCTATGTTCGTGGTCATCTTCTCCATCATCCTTTTCGGAGAGCGGCTCAACTTCTGGCAGTGGATGGGCGTGGCCGTCGTGATGGCCGCGCTGTTCCTGAGCACGCGCTCCCGGCGGCACGAGACGGACAAGGAGAACTCCACCAAGGGAGTCATGTTCATGGTCGTGTCCGTGCTCTCCGGCGCGGCCAGCGCCCTATACGACAAACACATCCTCCAGCATATGGAGCCGATGTTCGTCCAGAGCTGGACCAACATCTACATCACCGTGCTGCTGGCCCTGGTCATGCTGGTACAGTATTTGACCGACAGGGAGCATTTCCAGCCCCTTGCCTGGGACTGGCGGATTCCGGTGATAGCCATACTGATCACCGTGTCCGACAGTCTGTACTTCTACGCGGTCAAGGACACGGACGCGCTGCTCTCCGTGATCTCCACGATACGCCGCTGCGCGGTGGTGATCACCTTCCTGGGCGGCGCCCTGATCCTCAAGGAAGGCCACGTCAAGGACAAGGCATTGGACCTGGCGCTGATGATGGCGGGCGTGGCCCTGCTGGTGTACGGATCGAGTTAACATTTTGTTTGGAAAGATGATGAAAAAAGCCCTTCTCCTCATAGGCCTGCTCTGCGCTTCGCTCGCAGCAGGCGCCCAGTCCCCCCGCTTCAAGCTCGGCAAATGGACCGAGATCCAGACCGCCATCCTCCAGGAGCTGAACCGCTCCTACGTGGATTCGCTGCCCGTGGACCGCATCGAGCGGCGCGGCGTGGACGCTATGCTGGCGGACCTGGACCCGTACACGGTCTATATCCCCGAGGAGGAGAACGAAGACCTGCAGATGCTCATCCACAAAAGCTATGGCGGCATCGGCGCGGTCATCTACAAGCCCGACATCCAGGGCAACGTCATCATCACCGAACCTTACGCCAACTCCCCGGCGTCGAAATACGGCCTGGTGTGCGGCGACGAGATTATGACCATCGACGGCGAGACCGTGGTCGGCCTGACCTCCCAGCAGTGCAGCGAGAAGATGCGCGGCGACCCCGGCACGCAGGTGGTCTTCCACGTGAAGAAGCTGCGCAGCGGAGAGGAGGTGGACATCACCGTGACCCGCGAGCGCATCAAGCTGGACGACATCGAGTACGCCGGCTTGCTGGACGGCGGCGTGGGCTACATTTCCCAGACCGGTTTCTCCGACGGCGTGGCGGCGGACTTCCGCGAGAAGGTGACCCAGCTCAAGCAGCAGGGTATGAAGACCCTCGTGCTGGACCTGCGCGGCAACGGCGGCGGCCTGATGAACGAAGCCGTGGACATCGTGTCCGTGCTCGTGCCCAAGGGCTCCGTGGTCGTGTCCGCCAAGGGCCGGGAAGCCCGCTCCAGCTACACCCTCAAGACCACGCAGGACCCGGTGGACACCAAGATCCCCGTGATCGTGCTGGTGGATTCCGGCTCCGCCTCGGCCTCCGAGATCGTGGCGGGCGCCCTGCAGGACATGGACCGCGCGACCATTATGGGCGAGCGCACTTTCGGCAAGGGCCTCGTGCAGAGCATCCGTCCGCTGCCCTACGGCGGCGAACTCAAGGTCACCACGGCGAAATACTACACCCCCTCCGGCCGCTGCGTGCAGGCCATCGACTACGCCCAGCGGCGTGAGGACGGCAGCGTCGCCGCCATTCCCGACTCGCTGACGCGCGAGTTCAAGACCGCCCACGGACGCATCGTGCGCGACGGCGGCGGCATCACCCCGGACGTCGAGCTCGACTTCAAGGAATTCAGCCGCCTCACCTATTCGCTGGTGACCTACGGCATCATCGAGCAGTACGCCCTGGACTTCGTCAGGAAGCACGCGAGCATCCCCGCGCTGGAGGATTTCCATTTCTCCGACGCCGACTACGAAGATTTCATCGCTTTCGCCAAAGACAAGCAGTTCGACTACCGTTCCTCCGCCAAGACCTATTTCGACCGGGCGAAGGAGGAGCTCCGGCTCGACGGCCTCGAGGAGGCGATGAAGCCGCAGCTCGACGCCCTGGAGGCTTCGCTCAATATGGAGAAGGAGGAGTTCCTGCGGCTCAAGAAAGACGAGATCATCCCCTTCATCGAGGAGGAGATCGCCGTGCGCTACTACTTCCAGCAGGCCGGCGTGCAGATCCGCATCCGCCACGACGACACGCTCCGCCAGGCGCTGGTCAGTGAGCGGATCAAGCAATACTGATGATCCACCGCACCCAGCTCATCATCCTGAACACCACCAAGGTCGGGGAACGCTCCCTGGTCCTGCACACGCTCAGTGACGAGTGGGGGCGGCGCAGTTTCATCACCTCCCTCCGGAAAGGCAGTGGCATGGCGCTGTTCCAGCCGCTGAGCATCGTGGACGCCGAAGTCGTGGAGAACCCCCGCTCCGATCTCTGGCGCGTACGCTCGCTGTCGGCCAGCCATCCCCTCACGGGCATCCGCACCAGCCCCGAGAAGAACGCCATCACCCTGTTTATGGCGGAAGTTCTCTACCGCACCGTGCGGGAAGGCGCGAATGAGGGAGACCTGTTCGTTTGGTGCGAGCGCGCGATCCTGACCCTGGACGCCCTCGAGGGCGATTTCGCCAATTATCACCTCCGTTTCCTGCTCGAGTTCGCCGCCGCGCTCGGCTTCTCCCCTTCGCTGGAAGACCTGATGCCCTTCGCCGGGGAGTACCTTGCCCAGCTCCGCGCCTTGCTGCAGGCCGACTTCGGCGCCTGTATGCTCGTCCCGCTCAGCGGCGCGACGCGCACGGAGATCGCCCGGGTCCTTCTCAAATACCTGGGCTTCCATACGGAAACCCGCATCGAGGTTCGCTCGCTGCGGGTATTGCAGGAGCTGTTTCGATGAAACAGCTCCTGCAATACCAAGTTAATCACTGGGGGGCGTTCCCCCCAGACCCCCTGCGTCGCTTCGCTCCGACTGCCACGAAACAAAAACCCCGCTGCATGACAGCGGGGTTTTTGGGTAGTGCTGCGCGACTATTTAACCAGGTTGATGGCGCCGAAGACGCCAAGGCTCGCCAGGAGCATGATGGCGGCGGCGAGCAGCAGGCCCAGCAGGATGAAGATCACGCTCTTCTTGAAGTCCATATCCAGGATGCTGGCGGCCAGGGTCCCCGTCCAGGCGCCCGTGCCCGGAATCGGGATGCCGACGAAGAGCAACAGCGCCACGTAGAGCCCGGCGCCGGCCTTCGCTTCCAGCTTGCGGCCGCCTTTCTCCCCCTTCTCCAGACACCAGGTGAAGAACTTGCCGATGTACTTCTTGTCCTTGCCCCATTCGAGCACCTTGCGCGCGAACAGGAAGATGAACGGAACCGGCAGCATATTGCCCAGCAGGGCCACGCCCAGGGAAGGAAGGATGGGCAGGCCGAAGCCCACCGCATAGGGAATGGCGCCGCGGAGCTCGATCAGCGGTACCATCGAAATCAGGAAGACTATGAGGTATTTCTTCATCGGATCTTGGTCAGGAAATCCTTGATGGCCGAAAAGGCCGCCGACTGGGAAGGCTCGCTCCCGCCCGGGGCGGTGACTACCAGGTCAAAAACATTGCCCGGATACTGGAAACGCCCCACCTTGCAGCGGGCCGTGCTGCAGCGCGCCTCGTACTCCGCCGCGAAATTCTCCGGGGACGCGGCCAGCGAGACGAACAGGTCTTCGCTGCGCGGATGCCGGTGGGATCCGCGCAGGCGGTTCTTCATCCGGCCGATGGCATTGATGTCACGCTTCTCGGGGCAGAAAACCAGCACCGGGATGCCCTGGTACTCGAAAAACTGCTGGACGGCCCTGAGAATGGGCGTCGTGTCCTCACCCCCCGTGGTGTCCACGAACACCGTGGCGTGCTGCACCTTCTTCAGCGGAAGGAGGGAGGTCGGGACCTTGCTCTGGCCCCGGCGCAGCGCCATACGGCGGATCAGGATGAGGATGGGGTTCTTCATTGCTGCGGAGCGGCTATCCGTTCGCGTATCTCCTGCTTGGCCACGCGCCAGCGGGGAATGTCGATCTTGGTGCCGACGACCTCCACCACCTTGGCGGCGATGATGGAGCCGACCTCGCCGCAGGTCTTGAGCGGCAGGCCGAGCGAGTCGGCGTACAGGAAGCCGGCGGCATACGTGTCCCCGGCGCCCGTGGCGTCCACGGGATCCGCCGGCCACGGCTCCACGAAGTGCACTTCATCGCC
>JAEEGL013604206.1_pt1 | contig 15590 bp, 13 predicted proteins | sample 9134231 | NCBI WGS metagenome assembly JAEEGL01 (sample SAMN16246548, study PRJNA631951) | gut metagenome | biome: gut microbiome; feature: rumen; material: fiber-attached | host: Bos | place: Iran: Karaj | collected 2018-10
GAGTCCCGTTATGTCATAGCCCACATCCACGGACTTCATACCCATGAGGGGAGTCAGCTCTATAAGGGTTGTGGTATTCTTTTTCGCCTCGATGAAATAAAGCACGCTTCCTACGATAAAGAAATCGAAATTATATTTTTTCGCTGCCTTGACGATGAATTCGTAATCACTCTCCTCCACCATCTCAACTCTTTTGTCACTCTCGCCCTCATTGCCTCCGCCTCCTCCGCCCTGAGGCTTATCCGGAGTATCGCTTATGTTGAGCTCCACAAAGGCATTTCCTTTATCGTCCTTCCTTGTTACGAAGCTGTTCTCCTCCAGTATCTCCTTAACGGCGTCGCTGTAGTATTTTGATTTCAGCCTTTTAGAATGCCTGTTGGCCATCATAAGCCCCTTGGCATCCATACAGGTCAGCTCTATGGAGGGCATCTCCTCACTCATGGTTTCGGGGACGATAAAATGAACTCTTGCGATAAATCCTCTGAAGACCTCTCTGATAGACGTGCCGTATCCCAAATAGATCTGTATTGACGAACCAAGATAGATGTATTTCTTGGTCTTCTCCACATCAAACTGTTTCGTGTCACTGCTGTAGCCTCCGCCTAAAGTGATGGTGGCTATGGAGGCATCATATCCTCCCGTAAGCTCCACCTCTGCTTCGATCACCGAAAGTCCGGCATCGGCCGTAAGCTCCGTATCATTTATATAAAGCCTCACCTTTGGCTCTCTAAAATCCTCATATTCACTTTTCAGATCACCGAATACAAAATCTGCCATATCTCATCTTAGAAATTGATCAATGAAGAAACCTTCTGGCCGGTCTTCACGAAGCTTTCGCTCCCATTGAAAGCCGCCTTATATCTCTGCTGCCATATCGCAAGTGAATTAGGCCACAGCTCATCATCCGCACACATCATCACCATGTCCACGGTAGCCCTTATGGGCTCTCCTGTGGGATTGAACATTGTATAATTGGCTCCGATGCTGCGCAGGACTCCGGAATATACAAAATCGCCCCAGTTAAAGGTAACAAGGCGGGTATTCCTGTTTCGAAGAGCAGCTATGAAGCCCTCAACCTCTGTCTGGACACTCCTCTTTTTCCCGTTACCGGTAAGGCTTAAGGCAGTCTTGGTCACTGCTTTGCCAACGCCTGTGGGATTGAGGGTCAGCTTGTCATCAAGAAACGCTGCCTGTGGATCGCAGCAGTCAAAAAGCAGGCTCACCGAAAGACTTATGTTGGTGATACCTCTGGTATAACTGGCAGACTGATGACGATCAGGTCTTCCGTCATGATCCTTGTCCTCGCCGCCGTAGTTCATCTTCTGTACCAGACCGCCGGCATGTCCGGAAAGCTGCAGTGTAGAGGGGTTGAACTGCACCGTAAAGTACCTTCTGCCCTTTTTGGCTACCGTCTCAACGTATTTATCCGTGGGATTGCTCCCCATAACGGCCGCCAGCTCATCCGTGAGCATGCCCTTATTGGCCAGAGAGCCTCCGATGCTCCCTGTGGCATCGTCTAAAAGGCCTCCCTTGCCCACTACTCTGACAGACTGCTTTTCGGCAACATCACGCTTGCTGAGATCTATCACCTCTATTATGGCTTTTTCTATAACGCCCAGGTTATCCGTTACCGACCCGAGCATGTTGCTGGCAATATCAGCCATCATGTCCCTCCTGCCGCATGATCACAGCTTAAGATTCAGTAAGTTATTGTTTGTGATCTGCTGAAACGCCGACGCACCGCTGCCCTCAAGGGTAAAGGTATTCTCAAAGGATTTTCTCCAGTATTTATCATCATATCCGAATTCCTTGTCGATACCCGTAACTCCGTCGTTGCCGTCTCCCTGTCTGATCTGTATGTTAACAGTCCCTCTTATGGGATAACCCTTTTTGTTGAACATGGTATATTTCGTTGAGACCTCGGTCATCTCTCCCCTGAAATTCATGGTCCCCCAGTAGAAGATCACATGTCTTGCTTCCGGAACGGAAAGCAGGGACAGGAGCCCTTCCATCTGTCTTTGTACACTGTACTTGCCCTTTACCACCGATGTTATGCTGTTGGAGACATTCGAAGCGGTAGCCCCTGTAAGGAGGCTGTCAGAGAGCATGAAGGCATCCATATTGTTGGTATCATCAAACAGAAGCTCACAGCTTAAGGTTGTGGATGCAGGCGCCAGATACTGTACCACCTGGACCGCTCCGGCTCCGCCCTGGTACTGCATCTGTCTGCCGGCAGTTGTATCCAGTCTCAAACTCGAAGGATTGTACTGAAGCTGCAATGCATAATAATCATGACTCTGGGCTGCACTCGATATATCATCGAAGCTGGCCACGGCTCCTCCCTCAAGAGTTTTCTGTGCCTTCTTCATCAGATCGTCATTAAGCTTGACTACATCCTCTATGGCCTTTTTCTCCGATGGAGTCAGATCATCTGCACCTTCGTTATTCTCACCGCGTTTTGCGTTGGCTATATTGTCTACCTTCCTTATGCACAGTATGGCCTTTGCCACATTTCCCGTAAGGCTGCTTGCAAGGTTCTGGGTTATTGCGCCAAGATCCATTTAGATACCTCTTCTGCTCTTCTCGTTGCGAAGTCTCTTCTCCAGCTTGGTCAGTACCTGATCGGATATGGCTCCCATCTGCGATCTTACTCCTCTGTTCACCATATCCTCTATATTCTCAAGCTCTCTTTCGCTGAGCCTGTATTCCGTATTCTGTGTGACGGCAGCAGACTTATTGGTGATATACTCGGTCTCCTCCGTAGCAAGATTTCTCTCACGTACATTCCGTCTGTCGGTTCTCCTGTATGTATCCAGGATCTCATCGATATCCTCTGCGCTGATGCGCTCCTCCCTCTTAAGAAAGAGCTCCTCCTCTTCATGTGGAGATGCCACGGCTTCTGCCTCGCTGCCCGAAGCCTCATTGGCTCTCTGCATCAGCATTATCTCCCTGGCAGCCTGGGATATATTGTTGGTAAGCACATCCACGCCCTTCACTGCCGAAGGATCGTTCAGATACTGCTCCACCACGTTGAAGACTGCGGCTGCGCTGTCCGGGAAGAGTCTTGTGATCTCGCGGAATACTCTTGAGTGCTCGTCCTCCTCCGCTTCAGGGCCTTGTGCCAGCATTCTTCTTACGGCATTGTCGTCTTCAAGGGCTGCCAGTGATTCCCTTTTGGTCATTTCCTTTCCGCCGCTCTTCTTCCGCTCGGGTTTGAGATTCTTGAGAACATTGATCATCTGTTCATAACGATCCATGTTCTTCAGATTCTGCTCATTTATCTCCCGTATCTGATTCTCTATGAGAGCGATATTGTTCTCGTTATCCTCTATCTCGTAAAGCTCCGAAAACTCTCTGTAATCAAGGTTCATGGCGGTTTCATATCCGTAGCTGTCATCCTGATATGAAAGGCTCTCATAGTTCTCGGTGTTTACATTTCTGATCCTGTTAACGGTATTTTCCTGAGAACGGTACAGGGCTCCTCTGTACTCGATCCAGGTATCCCCTTTGTTGATCCTCTCGTATCCCGCATGGTAAATATTCTTTACTATATCAAGGAACACTGCGGAAGTGATATATTCCCTGATGGAAATGTTGTCCATGTTATTGGACATCATCACTCTTTCAAAAAGGTTGGACGACATATAGTTGTTGTTTACCCTTGTATCAGGGATCTCTGCCTGTGCTTCTGCCGTCCGGGGTGCTCCCTCTTCCTGAGTCCGGTATACGATATCGGCACCCTCTATGGTCTCGGTATATGTGTCCCGTCCTTCAAGCCTCTCTCTGATGATGGTCTCCCGCTCCGATACCGGTGCCTTGGCGATTCCACTCTCAGGTGCTGCTGCCGTACCGGCTGATCCTCCCTCTTCACGGGGCATGTCAGCCTCCTCCTCGCCAGGGATGTAGTCCGTCCTGTATACGGTCTCGGCCCCCTCATGCTCCAGAGTTTCAAGTATGCTCCTCACCAGCATGCCTCTGGCCGCATCCTCCTGCTCGGATACCATCTGCTCAGCAAGCTCCATCCTGATATCTGTAAGGCTCTTGTTGAAATTGGCCACGATCTGGTATATAGCACCGGTCTTAAGCCTTCGCATGATGTTCATGGCCAGATAGTTTTCTCTCTCCCGAAGCAGCTCCCTTCCTTCCTCTCGTACAACCTGCCTTGAGATCTCAAGGATCCTGGAGTCTGTCGCTGCTCCTTCGCCTTCATAGTTCATTTCCAGATATTCATCTATGAATTCCTGCTGTATCCGGGATTCATCGATCATGCGCTTTACTTCGCTCATGAACATCCTGTCATCCTTTATGCCTATCTTGTACAGAGCATCCGTGATATAAGCTCTGTCCTGATAAGTAAGCGGAGAGGTGACGGAAAGCATTATACGGTTTAGGAGGTTGTTTATGACCTCCAGTTTTTCTTCATTTCGGCTTTGGATAAGGGTGTTGCCTACTATGGTGGAAGCTCCGCCCTCAGCTATATAGATCTCGGGAGGAGAGCTTACCATGTGCAGCAGCTCTTCGGAGCCTATCTCAAGGCCTGCCAGGCTGTAATTAGCCATGACCCGCTCGTAGAAGCTTTCCCTGTCCCTGACGAAATCCCTTCGGCTTTTCAGTTCTATAGGTGCCGTAAGTGTTATCATACGTTAGTCAATGCCTTTGCCATGCGGGCTCTTCTCGTAGGGGGCCATATAACGGGCGTGGGCTTCTCATTATGGTTTCTGTTGGAAGGGTGCGGTGTGCCGCTGCCTTCCACCGTTCCGTCATAGATCCAAAGGCTGGGATCCGGCTTTGTATTCTTATTACGGTTACCCTCATGGGATACTCCGCCGCCTGAAACTGTTCCGTCCCATACCCACTGATTTCCGTTTCCGTCCTTCTCTCCCTGTTCCTTACTGTCGTTCTTACTGCGGTTTTCGGTATGAGAGGTACCGGTGCCCATGGGATCGGAGTCGCTGATCTCCCACCGGTCCTGTCTCTCCCATGCAGGGCTGATCTGGTTCACGGCAAGAAGCTCACGGTAAGCTATGGTAGTGGTCTCGGTAAGCAGCTTACTCTGTTCCGCATTCAGTTCCCCGTATTCCTTTGAAGTTACCGTACAACCGGTAAATACATAGGCTCTTGCACAGTTTTCGAAGCTGATGTTCTTATACCAGTTTCCCGAAGGACTCCTGTTCACATACAGCACAAGAGGCAGGGCCAGATCCGTACCCAGAGCCAGGGGATCGATGAAGCCCGAATTCATATCGGCAAAACCGGCATCCACTCCCACATATCTTTCCACCTGAAAAGTAAAGGGCTTTGATATGGGCTTTCTCAGCATATGTACATAATCATTCAGCCCGCCCTCCTGATAATAATCATATTCATTCTCTTTGGTAAAAACCCTCACCGATCTTAAGGGCAGAAAGAACGCCGCCTCCACCTGCAGCGCAAAAGCGTATGCTACAGCCGGATTAAGCTGGGAGTTCTTTGTTGATCTGTCGTAATTTCCACCTGCCATGACTATCTCCTGATCTACTATCCTTAGTACTTACAATACTCCAAAAACCGGATCCCTCCGGTTTCCTCATCCGAAGGAAAGGTTTGCCGGTCCCATTTCCGTTATGCTCTTCTCCTTCTTGTCTTTGGAGGGACTGAGTTCTTTATTTATCCCCGATATCTCGCCGCACCATTTTCTTCTCTCCCTGTGCTCCAGACTCATGACGTTCTCCTCGCTCCAGTGGAAGTAGTAGGAGATAAATGCCATCTCCTTATACAGCTCGTCCTCGGGATACAGCCTCATCCCTCCCCGGTAAAATTTAGCGGCACCTCAAAGCTTTTGCCGCAATCCGGGCATACCGCCTTAAGTGTGGGAGGCTCGATATCGTTGATCCTCTGATACATATCCTGCAGATAAGCAAGATCTGCGGTGAAAAGACGTTCTATCAAGGTTGCCGTTATGGAATCCACTCCCTCTATCTCGGTTACGACACGGCTTAATATCACTATGGTGAGATAGGACGGGTTCTGCAGTACTCTGGGGTCCCTGGTTGCGGATATCTCGTCTCCCGCGGTGGCAAGTCTCATCTTTCCTCTCTTGTGCACCTCTCCTGCATTGTCCAGATATCCCTTGGGAAGTGTGAATTCATATACGGTTTCCATGCTGTCCTCCTGATTTCTGTGTTTTTTTCTCTGTTGATCGGATCCTTCATCTGCCTTGTGGGGTGCGCGGGTCGTCACCCGTGCACCCTCAAAGCATATGCTGGTTGGTATTGCTTTAGTTAGGTATTACAAGCTCCTCGTATGCAAGCTCGACGCTCTCTATGGCCACATCAGAGTTCTTTGCGTCAAGATCGGGTGCATTGTACTTTGCTACCCATGCATTCGTAAGAGTCCAGGTCCTTGTACCCGTAGGCGACGTCACTGCCTGCTGGGGAGCACCCGGGTTAATGTCGATAAGCTCGATGGTCACATCATATCTGGGCATCTGACCTCTGGTCTCGCTTACGCACTCCTGGATCCATGTCTTGAAAGCACTCTCGATGATATATCCCATACGAAGGGTTACATTACCGTGCTTTACAAGTCCGGGGATCTTAACAGGTGCCAAAGAGCCTGAATTACCCTGTCTGAATTCTATAACGTCCACTGAGCTCTCAACCCCTGTCACCTCCGAAAAAGCCGCGGTTCCCGCGATCTGGGAAACGGTGACAAGGAAGTTCATCTTTGTCAACGGATAATATGACTGTTTTCCGTTATCATAAGTATTAGCTGCCATATTTTGTCATCTTCCTTTCTTTTTTGTTTAGCCTCAGCCCTCTGAACCGCCGGCCTCCGCAGTAAACTGAGTTACGCGGAAGATCACGAATTCTGCGGGTCTTGAAGGTGCTATGCCTATGTTACATATCAGTCTGCCGTTATTGATATCATCCTTTGTCATCGTCGAAGGACCTATCTCAACGAAATAGCTTGTTGCCGGTGAATCTCCAGCAAGCATGCCGTTTCTCCACAGACCGTCAAGGAAGCCTGAAATGGACAGCTCAACTCTCTGCCAAAGTGTTGCATCATTGGGCTCGAATACAACCCAGTTGGTATTTGCCTTGATGCTCTCCTCAACATAGATGAAGAGTCTGCGCACATTGACATACTTGAATGCTGCGTTGGACGAAGCTGTGCGTGCACCCCAGATGCGGATGCCCTGTCCGGGCAGTGCGCGGATGAGGTTGATGCCCTCGGGGTTCAGCATATCCTGCTCGTCCTTGTTGTAATTTGTCTTGAGTCCGGTACAGAAGACCACCTCATTGGCAGGTGCCTTATGTACTCCTCTGGTCTGGTCAGTCCTGGAATAAACACCCATGACTGCGCCTGAAGGCGGTATGAAGTCTGACTTGTTGGATGACCTGTCAAAAACTTCGATCCAGGGATGATACATTGCCGCATAGGTTGAATCCACCATGCTCCTGTATCCGATAAGGTCAGCCGTCTTGTACATCTCACCGGGCATGTCTATGACTGCGAAGCGGCTCTTCAGGTTCTCACAATGTCCCACAAGTGAAACAACCACCTCCGGAATGGTTATGCCGGGAACTGCCAGCATACTCACATTGTTGTTCTCGATGAATGACTGCAACCCGGTACGCTTACCGGGGCCGTTGTCCTCACCGATGAAGGTGCCTGCGTTTACCTTGGACACTGAACCGTCCGATCCCCCTTCGAGGAAGAATGCTCCGCTCTCGATGCCTTCACCGAGGATCTCCTCTACCGGGTTGCCTGCCTCTTCAAGAGGCGTTACGGAAACGTCTATAAGCTCACTTCCTGCAAGCTTGGAGCCGATGTATCTGGGAGAGGCGATGTTGAAACTCAGATCCTGATATCTCTCCGCCTCGTCTCCGTATCTGACTCCCATATCGAAGGTCACAAGATAAAGCAGTGCCTTGGGTATGATAGCGTCATCTACAGCCTCATCGGGAAGCTCATCCGTGAAGGTTATCATCCTGTCCATAATGGTTTTTATGGTGGTGTACTTGCCTTCAAACTCGACTATGTCTCCCTCTCTGAAGCCGTCCGTATTCTTGGCTCTGTAACCTGTTTCTGTCTTTTCCACGAGCTGGAGCTTCTGCTTCTTCACAGTGTTCAGTGTTACCTGAACCTTGTCGCCCCATACGCCCGGGTTCTTTGCAGTTACCTTGAGTATTCCCTTTTCAGCGCTTGAGGTCTTGGCATCCTTGGGTGCCACACGCATAACGAAGCATCTTGTGCCGCCGTTTGCGAAGAACTGCTCCACGCTGTTAGCGAGGAATCTGTACTCTCCGTATGCGAATTCGCTTAAGAATCCGCCGAACTGCTGTGTAAAACTCTTGAAATTCGGAACAAATACGGGAGGTCCCATAACGGGTCCCTTCTCGGCAAGGCCTATGAATCCGGCCGTGCTTGTTCCTACTCCTTCGATACTTCTGGGGGAATTATCATATTCCTCCACATATACTCCTGGTGAAAAATATTCTGCCATCTTAATATCTTTCCTTTCTTTTGATTTGATCAGCAGATCTTATCAATCTGCATTTACCTTTACCTGTCCCGGAAGAGTGATATTGATCGATCCCGCGTATGAGCACATTATCTTACAGTCCTGGGTGAGACACGGTTTCCCGTTTATCAGCACCTTGGGCTTTGTAGGTATCCATGTGCCTGCGGGCACAGGTGTGCAGGGCTGTGGAGTTAAAACCCCCAGAGCAGCTGCAGTGGCTGAGGCTACCGCCGGATTGGCCAAGGATGTACACATGCCAAAAGGTCCCAGATTAGTCATGGGTGCTGCGTCCTGTATGGTCGCAGCCGGTTTTCCTTCAGTCGTTACCACAGTCTGTGACGTAACCTTGATCGGTGCGGGTGCTGTACCCATAGTGCACATAAGGTTCGCCCCTGCGGCAGTCAAAAGACTCATATCTTAACCTCCGTGTTCTTCAGATCGGTCTTCAGGAACTTAACACCATCTTCTGCCTCAAAACGTACCATGTACATCAGCCCGTCACCGGAATCCCTTACTCGAAGCAGGTACCTCCCGTCTTCATAGACGCGGCCGAATATCACACGCATCATCGGCAGATTTGCTATCTCCTCTTCCCCTAACTGTTCTTTTATCAGGACAGATTGAAGTGAGATGTTTTTCTCGACTTCTACTTTTTCATAGCCTTCCTTGTCCGCCCTTAAGAGTCCGTAGTATCTGTCATTCAGATTTACCGTGCCCCCGGAACTTACGTATACCGAGAGTGCATTTTTCTTTTTATCAAACTCCCTGGCGTAACAGACAGGCCTTGAGAGGCATACAGCCTCTATTGTTTTAAGAAAAGGAAGAGTACCCGAGAAACTAAGCATTTTTTCACCCCTGGACATGCTCTCAGATGGCATCAGGAACACGTCACATTCCGGAATCCTTACGTCTAACTCTTCATAACGGACCATGGTCTCATATATCTCATACCCGAATACTTCTATACGCATGAGAAAGTCATCTCTGCCGGTATTGATGAATATATAAGAACCCGGGTCTCTCGGCTCCGGTCTGACGGGAATGCCGTCCCTCTTGAAAACAACGTTGCGTTCAGTCACGTATGCTCCCGTAGTCGTGTCGATAAGACGTATCAAAAGATCCAGTTTTGAGCCAAATACGGAAGCTGCCATTTTCCCTCCTTTCCTTGATGGCCTGCATTCAGGCCATGAAACAACCTTTTGTGACTTGATGGTTCTTTGGAGATAAGTACCGTGTTAAGTCTCATCTCCCTGTACACTGAGTCCGAAACTTGCATCCAGGACACGCGGCGTCTCGATGATATCGCCGCTTGAAAGGTACACAGGTGCCGCCTTGTAGAACAGGCTGATCTGATACGGCTTGTTGATCGCCTGCCACACCCTTACCTTTTCCTCCAGACTTATCTTCGCTTGAGACAGTGTGATCGGAGGTTCCTGAGTGGTCAGCCAGGACTGCAGCTGTTCGGGGCGCACGGAATTGTTGTCATTGACGATCTGTGCGACCTTCCCGATGATCTTTTGTATATCCGGCGCCTTTAATCCCATCTGGGAGGAGCCGTTTATGAAGACCATATAATAAAGCGCATATGGTCTGGGCGGCTTTTGTAACTCTGCCCTCCCCCTCTCTATGAGACGGGGAGTGGAGACCTGCACGTCCTCTACTATATCGTAGAGATAGAGGCCTACTATGTAATCCACATCCTGCGAAAGAGGAGAGGATATCTCTATATTGTTGGGTGAGGGTATGGGCTCGGGGCACATCTTCTCCCTGAGAGTCCTCACTATATATGCACTTACGTCAGCTATGATCGGATAATCTGCCATTTTATCACCTCTTATGCATCATGCTTCAGGTATCACGAGTCACCCGTCAGGGTATCCAGAAGCTCCTTCGCCTTCCCTTCCATAGGTCCCGTAAGACATACGGCGTATCCGGAATTCGTCACATATTCCGCATGGCAGTCAAACAGGTCCGATGCGTCCTCTTCCGACAGGTAAGGATATTTCTGGATGACGGTTTCATACTTAAGCTTCTCCTGCTGACCGGCTCTGGTAACGCTGTCCTGACCGGCCTTGAAGATATATGCATTGCTGCCCTTTGTCAGGGTTGCCAGCCTTCTCGTATCATCATAGAAATATCTGTATGCACTGCACTCTCCTATGGTCTTCATGCTTATGTATCTGGGCGTATTGGCCTCATACTGGTTGTACAGATACTTGGAATCCTTGGAGCGCATAAGCTCGGCCCATCCTCTGGCAAGCTCGCTTGCTTCCGTATTGCCCGTCCTTCCGAATCTGGAGACGGCGGCCGTAACTATGGCCAGTTCATCCGCATTCATATCCTCCACACCCTTGCCGAACATACTCTGTATGGCTGCCAGTATATCGTCCTCACTCTTGCCATCGTCCTTTGAACCGTCGGAGCCATCACCGGAGCCTGACTTGCTGTCGGATCCGTCACCCGAGCCTCCGGCACCTGAACCGCCGTCACCCGAGCCTCCGGCACCCTGGGATCCGCCACCGGATCCGCCGCTGCCAGAGCCTCCTCCCTTCGCCGCAGAGTCTCTGTCGGACAGCTTATCCGCCGCACCCGAGTCTCCCATGCCGGCAAGTGCATCCTTCGCCGAGGACACATCCGCGTCGGGATCGTCCGCCAGCTTTGAAAGGGCATCGTTAAGTATATTCTCGGCAAGATCGTCCTCAGAGCTCTTGCCTGTATTCTTCTCCTCAGCGGCTATATCCTGATCTACCGCCTCTATCATCTTGTCGTAATTCTTTGCTCCGGCAAGGTCGTTGTCATCCAGCGCCGCATCCCTCTTGCCCTGAAGCTCCGCCTTCTTGTCATTAAGCTGGTCAAGCTTCGTCTTCAGACTGTCGTCGGAAGCCTTGATCTTATCTGCCAGATCCTTCAGGTACTTCATATGGGTATCTATGGAGCCGTTTGCCTTGGCGGAGAAATCATCATCCATGACTTCGCCGTACAGTCCGTTTGTCCAGTCTATGGCGCCGTTCACATAGGTAAGTGCCTTTGCGGCCTCTTCTCTCTGCACATATGCGTCAATGAGGAATTCCAGCTCCGTACGCTTCACGTCAACCTCAGCCATGGCATCCTGCAGCATGGTATCGGCTGCGGCCGCACCTGCTCCGGATTCCAGCATTGCCTGATATCCCTGGGGCTCTCCCATGGACAGGGCCTCTTCGTAATTGCCCTCAGCCGCATCCAAAAGCGAGGTGTCCAGCAGGTTCATTTCGCTGTCCACATTCTTTATCACGTTATTCTTGATATTGAGCAGATCCCTTAAAAGCACTATGGGACCGCCTGCCCCATCAGCACTTGTCTCCTCTATCACTCTTTCGGAGTATTCATATTCCGCATGACCCATCACGCTGTCATCATCCTCGAGCGCCTTGGACTGATATGTGCTGTAGCTCTGATCGCAGTTCTGGCTGCTCTGGCTTATGGCGTCTGTCAGAGAGCTGCTCTGCTTGAAGGGTGCTCCGTTTCCGGAGGGTGTTTTAAGATCCTTCTCATAATCCTTCTGAAGAGCGTTCCACCACTCATCCTCGTCCTCGTCACCTTTGTCGAACTCATGATCCACGGACTCCTTAAGCTCCACTATGTAATCCGGATCCTCGGAGGTGTCATTGAAATCATCATCCTCTTCACCGTCTTCGTCGGCCTGCTCGGAGGCTGTATCCGGATTGAGGAAATCCCCGGAAACCGTGTAATACTTACCGTTTGCCAGATCATCCAGTACTCCGAGTGCGTTATTCTCCGCAACTGCCAGCTTATCCATCACTATGGCGCGTCTGGATGCATCCACCTTTTCCATAAGGTCGTAGATTATCTGAGCCTCCTCGTCCTGGCCTGATGCTTTATATCCCTTATAGGCTTCATATAGTCTTGCCAGATCAGCATCGCACTTATCCGTATCCTCATCAGTCAGATCCATGGCAAAGAAGGTGCTCAAAAGCTGATAGGTATATACATCGGTCCTTAAGGTGCCGCTGCTCTTGGAGTTCTGATTCTTCAGATAATCCGCCTGATCTATATCCTCTGACGAGGCAGATCCGGTATATATCATCCACAGAGGCTCCAGCTCCTTAAGCTTTGACAGGTTGTAGGGATCCGGTATATCAAAGGGGTTTATCTCATCTCCCTCCAGCACGTCCGTAACTGTCCCGTCGGCTCCCACATAATACTGTACGTAAAGGTCCGCAAGCTCACTTTCGGGTACTGCTTCGGCGCCGTTCATGATATCCGTCAGAGTCTCCGCATCGGTAACATCAAACCAGGCTCCGTCCGCAAGCTCCGACTTGTAATATATGCTGGTCTGGTTCGAATCACTGGCGGACTGCTGTGCCTTCTCGTAAAGCTCATCGGTCATGGCGGTGATGTTTATGAGATAGGTGCCCATGAAGAGAACTCCGTTCTCAATGGTGTTTGCCGAGGAATATTCCTCGTAGGTCATGGCCTCGTCCGGATCGAACATGGCAAGCGTCCTGTACTTCGTGAAAAGCACGGTCCCGGCCAATATGGAGCAGACAGCCGCAATGATCGCTGCTCTTTTTATCCAGTACTTCCTTTTGTCTTTCACTTCTCTATCCTTACTGTGCATCCTCTGCGTCGTTCTTTCTTATCTTTCCGTTTGCAGTGTCCAGATGTCCCGTGTACTTAAGGCTCTGGGAGTCATCGTAGAACTCGATCTTAAGCTGATCAAGATCCGAACCCACCAGACCCAGATGAGTAAAGCTCGATGTTATGGGCAGGGTCTTGCCGTCTCCCATAGCCGTTCCGTCTGATGAGAGCACTCTGTAATACTTGACTCCCTCGCTCTCGTCAGGCTTAAAGCTCAGTGTTATGAAGCCTGTCACATCGCTGATGGATGAGGTATAGGTACCTATCAGGCCTGTCTCATCCTTGCCGATATCAAGGGATGTTGTGATATTGAGCACTCCCTTTTCCTCATTGGGATCTATCACACAGTCATCCACAAAAGTGTCGCCGTCATATAGCCTTATCTTCACCTGGCTTATCTTGTCCTTTGTAAGTGCCAGATGCCGGAGAGTTTTATCCTTCGGCGTCCTGTCTCCCACCTGTATGTTGTCACACCACAGCTCGAAGTCTGATATCTCCACCGGAAAGCCGTCGGGGATAAATACGGACAGTTCGAACATCTCCCTCTGGATTATGGGTTTTATGTAGTATGTGGCATCCTTTTCATCCTTTGTCACATAGCTCTCACCCACTACTGCCGACTGCATATCCATATCAGTCCCGGAAAGCAGAGCGGATACTCCGCCGCAGGTCAGCCGGTCAAAGGAATATAAGGTGGTGGTATACAGCTTCATGGTATCGAAAAGGGAATTCTGAAGCTCCTCATAGGCATCCAGTTCATCCTGGTATTCCTCGAAGGTCATGTAACCCATGCGGTTTTTTACCGCATACTGCTTCATCTTCTCACCCTGTTCATCCATATCCTTAAGGACCTGCTCATATGAGCTCCTTACGGAGATGTAATTATTAAAGGCATCCTCTACGCTCTGGTCCAGATCCTTTCTGGCGCCTTCCTCATCCTTCCTCGCACTCTGATAATCAAGAGCGTTCTGGTAGAGGGTATAGGGATCATCCTCTATGTAACGTGCACCGTCCAGGCTTCCCTTAAGCCATTCCCTGGGTATCTTGATAAAAAGGAATATCCTTTTCTTGCCCTGCCAGTAGCTGTCTATCTTATCAAGAAAGGACTTGTAGCTTTTCTTGAATGCCCTGGCGCTTATGTCCTGTCCGTTGATGGCGGCATTGACGTAATTGGATATCATGTTTATGTCTTTGCCGTATTTATCCTTCATCAGCGAATAGTTGGTGGTCAGCTCCATCTTGGCCGTAGCCGATGTGGCACAGGCTTCATAATATGTCTGATCACGGTCCTCAGTGTACTCTATCAGAGAGGGCAGTGAGGATCTGTCTATGCGGGCCTCCACGTAAGGCTTCTCAAAGGTGTAGCCCGTTGTCACGTCGACTCCCGTAAGAGTGGACATTTTCTTAAGATCGGCCTCCAGGCTCCTGCGGTTTGCCGCTATGGTATTGGAGAGGGTGTCGGCATTCTTCTGCTGTCTGTCAATGTCCGCCTGTGTTGCCTCTCCAAGCTTCAGCTTGGCGGTATTGTGGGCTATGCCGTCATTCAGAGCATCGAGCCTCTGTTCGTTAAAAGCCAGTGTTTCCTGCAGGGTCACTATCTCAACGTACAGATTGTTAATCTTTTCATTAACGTCAAAGACCACATCCTGGGTCTTGTGCTCTGCCACATCTATATCAGAGGCAAGCTGGATGGGCTTGAACTGAAATTCCGAAGCTTCCGCAAAATCCGGCTTCTCCGGAAATTTGAAGTTCAGCAGAGGGCTCCAGCGAAAGGTGGACATGTTCTTCTGCTTCAGCTTCAAAGACTTAAGTGCCGAGTCCCTGGCGGCCTCTTTGGAATCAACGCTCATCTGCGCCGACTCATAAGAGGAGCTTGCTTCAAGCGCCAGCGACCTTGCGGTCTTAAGCGTCATAGTCTTGTCCGCCCCATATGCAGTTACTGTATTGCCAAACAGGACGAACCCAAGGAGAACTGCAATTATCCTCATGCTCCCAAAGCGTCCCGGGCGTGATACCTTAGAATACTTTCTCAAATCAGGCCTCACTGGAATCTTCGGCTTCCATTATCTCGTAAAAAGCAAAATTCCCGCCCTTTTCCTTGCATACGAAGGAATAGACAAGATCTCCCCGTTTAAATGTATATACGTAAACGGGATATGTAGTGTCAAAACTGTTTACGACGATATCGTCGCTGTATACCTGTGTAAGATCCATATCCACTTTACCGTCGAGAGTTCTTTTTCTGTCATTTAAGACATTCGTCGCCAGCGCCTCGGGAAGGATCACTGCCGAATTGCCCTCATAGATAGGATCTCCCATGATACCTATAAGGCTCTCTATATCGTTTGCCTGGGAAGTACCGATGCTGAAATTATCCTTTAATACCAGAACCTGCTGTGCCTTGGGCGTATCGTCTGCCGCAGAGCCGTCCCCCACAGCCAGATAC
>JAEEGL016541399.1_pt1 | contig 15590 bp, 14 predicted proteins | sample 9134231 | NCBI WGS metagenome assembly JAEEGL01 (sample SAMN16246548, study PRJNA631951) | gut metagenome | biome: gut microbiome; feature: rumen; material: fiber-attached | host: Bos | place: Iran: Karaj | collected 2018-10
CTCACTCCGCTGTAAACGATTAATAATCCCTTTTTCATAATTTATTAAGTTTATTTTACAATAATAATATGGAAATTGCGTGTCCAGTTTGCAAAAAAAGATTATACAGGGAAGGCAGCTGTTTTAAATGTGAAAACAGACACAGTTTTGATATAGCCAGAGAAGGATATCTGAATCTCAATCTGCGAAATTCAAAGAATACCGGGGATAATCCGGATATGATAAAAGCCCGCAAGTATTTCCTGGAAAAAGGCTATTATGATTTTCTTAAAGATGAAGTCAATAGATGTCTTGATGAAAATGATTCCTTAGCTGATCTGGCGTGCGGCGAAGGATACTACACCAAAGATTTTATCTGCAGGGATAAAGTCGGCATCGATCTGGCAAAATCAGGCATGAAGATCGCTTCCAGAAACGACAAGGATACTCTCTATATTCTGAGTTCGATCTTCCGCTGTCCCTTGTTCGATGAAAGCATTGATAAGGTGATAACCATCTTTGCCCCTATCGCCAAAGATGAAATAAGAAGGATCCTTAAGAAAGACGGTACTTTCATTCTGGTCAAACCGGATGTGCGTCATCTTTTTGAACTCAAGCAGGTGCTCTATGAAAAGCCTTATCTTAATGAAGTCGAAGATATTCCGATCGAGGGCATGCATATTGAAAAGCACATTCCTGTTTCCAGCAAGGCCATTTTGAACAGGGAAGATCTTCATAACCTTTTCATGATGACGCCTTACTACAACACCACTTCGCAAAACGATAAACAGAAGCTAAAAGCGATAGATAAACTTGAAGTTGGTTTCTGCTTTGTGATCGATCTGTACAGATTCGATCAATAACTTTCCGTATAAGCAACACAAAATGCAGGATATCCGGAGGTAAAGGTATGTCAGACAACAGTTTTGAACTAAATGAAATGACGCTTTCGGTCATCGATGAATTCGGCGGACATATGCCCGGAGGATTTTTCATCTACCATGCCGGCGGAAATGAAGAACTGATCTATGCCAACAGATCGGTATTCTCGATCTTCGGCTGCAAGGATCTGGAAGAATTCAAAGAGCTTACCGGCTACACTTTCAGAGGCATGGTCCATCCGGAAGATTATAAAAGGATCAATTCATCGATCCATGATCAGATAGAAAACAGCATTGATCATATGGATTATGCGGAATACCGCATCATCCGCAAGGATAAGGCGATACGCTGGGTCGATGATTACGGCCACTATCTGAACACCTCAACCTATGGCGGAGTCTTTACAGTGTTTATTTCCGACATTACGGAAAAACATGAACAGATAGAATCAAACATTGCATCGCAGATGGCTACGATCGAAGCGCTCAACGAAACGCTGAAGAAGGTCCATGTCGAACACATCACTTTCTCCAAGGTTGCGCAGGCTCTGGCCGGAGACTATTTCAGCATCTACGTCGTCGACCCTGAAACAGACAACTTTGTCCGCTACAGTGCCACAAAAGAATACGACAGACTGGGCTTGCAGAAAAGCGGTGAAGATTTCTTCAATATGATGAGAATGAACATGGAAAATCTGATACATCAGGATGACCGCGTCCGTTTCATGAACATCTTCACCAAGGAAAAGGTTTTCTCTATCCTGAAAAGAGACGGCAGTTTTACGACCAAGTTCAGGCTTCTGATGGAACAGGGACCAACCTACGTCTCCATGAAGGCAACCCTTCTGGTCGATGAGGATGGCAGCCATCTGATCATCGGTACCAACAACATCGATGCACAGATGAAGCGTGAACAGGAATTCCAGCAGAAGATGAGTGATGCGCGCAACAAGGCCAAGAACGACTTTCTGGCCAACATGTCCCACGACATCAGAACCCCGATGAATGCGATCGTCGGATATACGAATATCGCCAACGCCAATCTTGACGATCATGAACTGGTAAGGGATTCCCTGGCGAAGATCGGATCATCTTCGCATTTCCTGCTTTCCCTGATCAATGATGTTCTGGATATGTCCAAGATCGAAAACGGCATGATGCAGCTGAGTGAAAGTCCATGCGATCTTTTTAAGATCTTCAAGCGGATAGAGGACATTACCTCTTTGCAGGCAAAGAATAAAAACCTGAATACGCAATACAACAAGGAAAACATCGTGCACGCTCACGTGTTGGCTGATGAACTCAGGATCGAACAGATCCTGATCAACATCGTCAACAATGCGATCAAGTACACACCGGAAGGAAAGGATGTGCAGCTGAAAGCCGAGGAGTTAGGCCCTGCCGATGAGGGAAAGATCAGATACCGTTTCACCATTAGTGATACGGGTATCGGTATTTCCGAAGATTATCTGCCCTACATCTTTGACAGCTTTACCAGGGAACAGAACACGACGATCAACCGCATTCAGGGCACCGGACTTGGCCTGGCGATAACGGCCAGGGTCGTTGAACAGATGGGCGGAAAGATCGAAGTCGAAAGCAGAATCAACGAGGGTTCGACATTTACCGTAACCCTTGATCTTATGCCGACGATTCCTGAACAGCTAAATGACGAAGAAGCTCAAGAGCTCAACATCAGGGGACATAAAGTCCTTCTTGTAGAGGATAATGACATCAATGCGGAGATCGCCATGATGATGCTTAAACAAAGCGGCATCGAAGTCGACAGAGCGGAGAACGGTCAGTCAGGTCTTGAAAGAGTCAAGGAAAATCACTACGCTGCCATCTTGATGGACATCCAGATGCCGATCATGAACGGCTACGAGACCAGCAGGGCTATCAGACAGCTTGATGGCGAATACTTCAAAAAGCTGCCGATCATCGCCATCAGTGCCAACGCCTACGATGATGATGTCAAACAGTGTCTTGAAGCAGGGATGAATGACCATATCGCCAAGCCGTTCAATCCCGACGATCTGATGAAACTGCTGCACAAATATATAAACGAATAGGATGAAGCAACAAAAAAGAAGAATCGATGTTCTTCTTTTTAAAATCTGCAAAATCCCTTAAGTGTTGCTTTTCTTCTTTGTCTTCGACTGAATAAAGCCCACTGCCCTGGCACAGAGTTCCAGCGGCAGATGTCTGACAAGATTGATCGCCAGCTTATACGGAAGGCCATCGATCGCATACGGCTTGTTGCTGGTAAAGAGTTCATAGCCGGTCTTGGCGGCATCGGTTGCCGTTCTGGCAAAGACGTTGTCATAGACGCTTGCCGTCTCACCGTTGGCGACCTTCCAGAAATCGGATTTGGTCGGAGCCGGGCAAAGGACGGAGACCTTGATGTTGTCATGACGAAGCTCTTCTCTTAAAGCCATTGAGAAAGACATTACAAAGGCCTTGGTCGCATAATAGACAGCCATGTACGGACCAGGCATGAATGAAGCGACACTGCCGATATTTATCACATGGCCATAGCCCGAATCCTTCATGTCCCTGATGAAGTAATAGGTTAAAGCCACCAGTGCCTTGTTGTTGAGTTCGATCATGCCTAACGCCTTATCAAGATCACTGTCAATAAAGCTTCCGTAATCGCCATATCCGGCATTGTTTATCAGCACCGATATGTCATAATCCTTTTCCTTGCAGAAATCATAGACCGCTTTAGGATTCTCACTCAGATCACACGCCAGATAATCGACATTGACCTTGTATTCTTCTCTGAATTCGTTGCACATCTCTTCAAGCAATTTTACTCTTCTTGCCACCAGAACAAGATTATAGCCACGATAGGCAAACTGCCTGGCAAATTCTTTGCCGATACCGGATGATGCGCCTGTAACCAATACTGCTTTCATTATTCTTCCTCCAATGCTTCTGCTATGTTCTCCAGTTTATTCAGACGGTGTTTCATTCCCGATTTGGAAACCGCTTCACCGAATGCTTTCTGATAATACTCACAGAGTTCCAGCAATGATGATTCCGGATATCTGATCCTGATATCTGCCACATTCTTCAGTTTTTCCGGAAGCTTGTTGAACTCCCCCTGCTCAATGATCTTGTTGATGAATGAGATCTGTCTTTCACCGGCTCTGATAATCTTCTCCTCATTGGCGATCTCGCAGTTATCGATCCTGCTGATCGAATTCTTCAGATCTCTGCCGATCCTTTCATCCTCAAAGCGCATCATCGCATCATGGGCGCCGATCAGAGCAAGGAAATTCGAAATGTAGTCGGCCTTTTTGAGATAGACGATGTATCTGGTCCTTCTTTTAACGATCTTGCCCTGCATGTCAAAACGGGATATCAGTTTGACGATGAAGTTGGCATAATCGATCTTGGACAGAGAGATCTCCAGATGGTAGCTGGGATTCTGCGGATCGTTGCACGACCCGTAAGCCAGAAAGGCTCCCGCCAGATAGTTTGCTCCGCAGCAGTTGCGGCTGATTATCTCATAACCGGGATGAGACTGAATGTTGCCCTGATTCATCAGTTTGAGGTCTTCCAGGATTGCTCTGGCATTCTGTTTTATTTCAATCGTATAAACGTTGTTTTTCTTGAGGTTGGTCTTCTTGCCGATGATAAGCTCCGTATCGACGTCATAAAGTTCCTTAAGCAAAAAAACTATCCTCTTGGAAGTGGTCGGACTTTCACTTCTGATCAAAAGACCCAGATTCCTGTTGGAGATCGTAAGCGAGCCGGTCAGCTGGATCAGCGCACTGAGCTGAGCCTTCTGGCAGTGCTTTTCCAGCTTGTTGTTGGCAATCTCCTGTTTTATTTCCGTGGTAAACGACATTAAAGTATCTTCTCCAGTGCTTCTTTGATTTTTTCCGGATCATGTCTTACCAGACCATTGTCAAACTTAAGTAGAGGCATTTTAATAACTTCAAGACCGCTGTCGCCATTGTCGACTACTTCGATCGAATTATGCTGCGAGTAACGATACAGGATATCATCAGGGATCCTGTCGTTATGCATGATGACCTTGTCAACATCGGTGTGATGCTTCCTGAAAGCATCGAGATGTTCTTTCAGATCGTAGTTGTATGTCTCGTTGGATTGCGTCATGCAGTTGGCGATATAGACCTTGTCAGCTCTGCAGTCCCTTAAGGCTTCATTGATGCCCGGTATGATCGTATTCGGCAGAATCGATGTATATAAGGAACCGATACCATAAACGATCAGATCGGCCTTGTTGATGGCTTCGATCGCTTCTTTATTGGCTTTGACTTCGGTATCATAGAATACTTTTTCAATGTTGTGAATCAGGCTTGGGATATTGGCTTCGCCCTTGACGATCGTATCATCATCCATCATCGCAAAAAGCGTAACATTCTGTAGAGTTGAAGGAATGATGTTGCCACTAACCTTCAGCATCTGGGAGGTTATCCTGATAGCCTCGTCAAAAGAACCGGTCATTTCCGTTAAGGCCGTCAAGATAAGATTGCCCAGGGAATGTCCGGCGATATCCATGTTGTCCTCGCCTTCAAAGCGGTAGTTCATCAGATCATGAAGCAAAGGCTCACTGTCAGACAGGGCAAGCAGCACATTTCTGACATCCCCCATAGCCGGGATCGTATAGCGCTTTCGAAGTCTTCCTGTTGAACCGCCATCATCAGCGACGGTCACGATAGCCGAGATCTCGATATCCTTTATATCTCTTATGCCCTTCAGGATAGCTGAAAGCCCATGACCTCCGCCGATCGCAACAACCTTTTTCATTTGATCTCCCTGTGTTTTATATAGCACATGTATTTATCCTTGTAGTATTCATAAAGATATATGGCCATGGTGACGCTGCGGTGCTGACCGCCGGTGCAACCGATACAGATGGTGAGGTGTCTCTTCTCTTCGTTATCATAGGCCTTGAACATGAAATCAAGATAAGATGTGACTTTTCTGATGTAGCGCTGTGTAAGCTTGGAATTCAAGACGTAATCCCTTACCGGTTTATCAAGACCGGTCTTATGCTTAAGCTTTTCCACATAGAACGGATTGTCCAGCATCCTTACATCAAAAACGACATCCGCGTCATCGGGAACACCGTTCTTGAAACCGAATGATTCAAAAGTGATGGCCAGATTATTGTAGTCATCATAATTCATGATCTTGTCAATCTTTTCCTTGAGCTGTTTGGCGTTCATGTTGGAAGTATCAAGCACATGGACATTCTTCTTCTTGTATTTGTTGATGATGTTCTTCTCGATCTCGAAAGCTTCCTCGATCGTAGCTGCCGCATTCGATATGACCAGAGGATGGACTCTTCTGGAGAACTTGTAACGGTTGATGATCGTATCCTTGTTGGCATCAAGAAGGATCAGAGTCGAATCAAAATTGGAATTATCCAGAAGATTTGAAAAACGATCAAGATCACTTAAAACGACTGTCAAAGCGACATTGTCATACTTAAATGAATTATCATTTTCAATAAGCTCGATCAAATCGGGCAAAAGCTCCGGCGGATACTGGTCTATGCAGGTGAAGCCCATATCCTCCATAATGTTGGAAGCGGTCGATTTTCCGGCACCGGAAACACCGCTGATAAGCACAAGTTTCTTCATAATTTATTTATAACACATTTTATGGTGTTTCATGGCAGTTTTTACTGTGTTTTTCAAACATCCTGCCGATTTCTTCCATAAGTAAAGGACAGATCAGAAAACAGATAATCGTGCCTAACCTCAGTTTTTTACCAAGCGATACTGTCACAGCCAGAAGAATGGCATCTACCGCATATTTGGTCATCACAAAACTGTAATTCATCTTCTTTTTCAGACCTTGGATAAATGCTTCATAAGCGACAGTGCCCAGCTCTGAGTGGATCGTCAGTTCAATACCGAAAGACAGAAAGAACACGCCAAGAAAAGAGTAAATTATGCTTACGGCAAAACTGCCTCCGGAATTCGGCAGAAGTTGCTTAAAGCAGGAAAGCGGAACATCGATCACCAGCATTTACAGGATTGTTCCCAATCCGATGTTCTTCTTTTCAAACATATATGCCGCCAGAATCATGATTGTTTCCGTGATGTTGGCAATGACACTGAAATCACGCCCGGTATAGATGCTTACTGCTTCGTTAAAACTGTCAAGGCAGTCCAAACCGATGTCTGATGAAGCCATCAGGGCAAAACCGAAACCGATATTGGCCACGCCTATGACATTCAATGCGATCTTGTTTAAATCAGTTTTCGTCTCTGAGTTCATATAATATATCCCTCAGTTCTGCTGCCCTTTCAAAATTAAGCTGCTTGGCAGCCTGCCTCATCTCAGCCTCGATCGAAGCCAGCATTTTCTCTTTTTCAGCTTTGCTGTGCTTCTTCTTTTCACGATACTTCCTTGTCATATCCTTGGTCTCTTTCGAGTGGATGACTTCGCTTATTTCCTTGACGATCGATCTAGGAGTGATATTGTTTTCCTCGTTGTATTTTTCCTGGATGCTTCTTCTTCGGTTGGTCTCATCGATCGCAACCTTCATTGAATCGGTGATTGTATCAGCGTACATGATGACGCGGCCATTGACGTTTCTGGCAGCTCTGCCGATCGTCTGAATCAGAGACCTTGAACTTCTCAGGAACCCTTCTTTGTCCGCATCAAGGATGGCGATCAGGGATACCTCCGGAATATCCAGGCCTTCTCTTAACAGGTTGATGCCGACCAGAACGTCATATTTGCCCTGTCGGAGGTCATGAATGATCTCACTTCTTTCCAGTGTCTTGGTCTCATGATGAAGATAAGCGACCTTGAGATTCTGCTTCTTGAAATAATCGGTAAGATCCTCGGCCATTTTTACGGTTAAGGTCGTTACCAGAGTTCTTTCACTGTTTTCGATATTCTTTCTGATCTCTTCCATCAGATCATCGATCTGGCCGGAAGTCTTCCTCACTTCAACATGCGGGTCAAGAAGACCGGTCGGACGGATCAGCTGTTCGATCGGCTTGCCTGAATGTTCAAGTTCATAATCGCCCGGTGTCGCCGACATGTATATTCTTGGCGCATTTAGTTCTTCCCATTCCTCAAAAGTCATAGGACGGTTCTCTAAAGCACTTGGAAGCCTGAAGCCGTATTCCACAAGAGTCAGCTTTCTGGCGTGATCACCATTATACATACCTCTAATCTGCGGCAGAGAAACATGTGATTCATCAACGACGATCAGAAAATCGTCGCCGAAGTAATCAAAAAGATTGTATGGTCTCTCGCCCGGCACTCTGTGGTCTATATGCATCGCGTAGTTCTCGATACCGGAACACATGCCCATTTCTCTTAAGGCTTCAATATCATAGCGGCAGCGCTGCTCAAGTCTTTCATATTCGACAGCCTTGCCTTTTTCCTTGAAATATTTAAGTCTTTCCTCCAGTTCGATCTCAATGTTGTCACAGGCAATATTGATATCCTTCTGGTTGCGCGCATAGCCGGAAGCCGGGAAGAAAGAATAGACGGTATAGCCGTCAAGGACATTCTTGGTCACCGGATCGATCTCGGTAATTCTTTCGATCTCATCATCGAACATCTCAATGCGGATGATGAACTTGTCGGTATGACCCGGGCACACCTCAATGACATCGCCCTTGACAGAAAAAGTACCTCTTAATCTGTCGATGTCATTGCGCTGATATTGCATGACGATCAGCCGCTTGATCAGATCCTGACGATCGATCAGTTCACCGACTTTCAAAGTGAAAAACATGTCCTTGTAGTCCTTAGGGTTGCTGCCGGCATAGATGCAGGCAACCGAAGCAACGACGATGACATCTCTTCTTTCCAGAAGAGAGTTATATGCCGACATTCTCAGCATATCGATCTCATCGTTGGTAACGGCGTTTTTCTCAATATATGTATCAGTCTTGGGCATATAGGCTTCAGGCTGATAAAAATCAAAGTTTGAGATGAAATACTCAACGGCATTATTCGGAAACAGCGCTTTGAATTCAGAATAAAGCTGTCCGGCCAGAGTCTTGTTATGGGCAAAGACAAGCGTCGGTTTATTTACTCTTTGAATGACGTTGGCAATTGTAAAGGTCTTGCCTGTACCGGTCGCGCCCAAAAGGACCTGTTCGTGCTTGCCTTCATTCAAACCTTCCACAAGCTTATCGATCGCTTCAGGCTGATCACCGGTAGGCTTGTATTCAGAAACCAATTGAAATAATCTGTCTTCCATATCTATCATTATAGTCTATCGGCATCCCGTATTAAAAAAGGATAACCTTCAGACAAGATTATCCTTTCTTTACAGATTGTTGTGAATCGACTACTCTTCTGTCGCAACACCGGAAATGCCGTCCTGTTTAGCGCAGGTCTTGCACAGTCTGACGCGGTTGTTGGCGATAGCCTGTTCAACAGTTCCATAGGTCAGCGTTTCAGTGCGGTTGAGATGTGAACAGTCGTCGTGAGTGTGATAAACCTTACCGAAAGTTGTCCAGTAAACTGTTTCGCCACCCAGAGTTGAGGCTGCAGCCTGCAGCTGTTCAGAAGAAACCGGATTGAAGTCATAGGATGCAACACCGCCGATCAGCAAGCAGATAACAGCTGCAACAGTAGCAATCGTCTTGGTCTTCTTGTCGGCATTCTTATCCGTCAACGCCAGAATGGCAAACGGTACAAACGCAACCGAAGCAACGATGACACCCATGTTGTTCCATAACCAGAATTTGGTCTTGTTCTTTTCGGAAATCGGATCGATGTGGTTGGCTTTCTTCCAGAGTTGTGAACCGATGATGACACATATAAGATCCAGAACCAGGAAGCAGATCAGCTGCCAGATCTGAGGCATGAAATTCAGATCAAGCTTGCCCAGGTAAACCATCAGTGCACATATTTCCAGCACAAAAGCCAGAGCCCATAAAACAATTGCCCAGACGCGCAACGGACCGGCATTGCCTACCGGCTTAGCCTGTTTACGCTTCTGTACAGTTTCCTTGCCGCTTTCTGCAGCAACATATTTCTTTTCTTTTTTTTCTGCCATAGCTTGTCCCCCCTGTAAAACAATATTCTATATAAATAATTATAAATCAAATCTTCACCATTGTTTACAAATCCAGAAAGTCCCTGCGGTAATCAACCTTGAAGTATTCAGCCAGTTCCTTTAGATCTTTATCCGTAATCGGATTGATGATCTTTCTTTCACCGATGATGTTGTAGATCATGGCCGCCTTCTCAACCGTTTCCACCAGACCAAAGGCTTCATCAAGCGTTCTTCCCACACCGTAAATTCCGTGATTTGGCCAGACGACGATCCGATACTGTTTCATTTTTTCTGCCGTTGCTTCACCGATTTCATTGGTACCGCAGACCATCCAGGGCAAGGTACCGATGCCGTCAGGGAAGACGATGATGCATTCGTTGTTCATCTTCCAGATCGTTCTGGTGAATTCACGGTCATCGATCGGATGAATGAAAGTCATGGCCATGATGTTCTGCGGATGGCTGTGCAGGACTACTCTGTTAAGCGGATCAACGGACAGTCTTGCGATATGTGACATCAGATGAGCGGGCGTTTCACTGGTAAATGTGCCCCCGTCAGCAAACCCCCACATCAGCTCGGCAGTTATACCGTCGTTTTTGATACGGATGATGCCCAGATTAATCTGCGGATCATCTTCACAGTTCTTAAAATACTTGCCGGTACCGGTCATCAGAAAATAACGCCCGATCAGTTCACGGGCATTGAAGCCCAGGGGTATCTCTCTTTTGACCTTGCTGATTTCATAATCTCTGATCTCTTCTTCATCTAAAAGATAGGAAATATTGCCGCCGTTTCTTTCATCCCAGCCAAGCCGGTACATATTGGAAGTGGTCTTCGTGAACTCTTTGAGAAATGGTGCATTAATTATGTCTTTCATAGCCTTTTCCGCCTTCATCCTTATTATATGATGTATGATTATTGGTGGAAAGAAGGAAAAAGCATGGCAAAATTTGAAGCTATAAGCGAAAAGAAACTGGCTCAGCTAAACAAGGAATACCTTGCGGATAATGAAGCCAGAATCATCAGAAACGCCTTAACCGAAAACGACATTTCAAAGATCTCGAGAAGATTTGAGGCCAAACAGGACAACCCCAATCTCTTCTCGATCGATATCAAGACTCTCCCTGTAACCAATCAGGAACGCTCCGGCAGATGCTGGCTGTTCTCGTCAATGACGATTTTAAGGGAGATGCTGGCCAAAAAATACAAGATCAAGGATCAGTTTGAACTTTCCCAGAACTATATCGCCTTCTATGACAAACTTGAAAAAACCAATTACTTTCTGGAATCAATGCTTGCAGAAGCTGACAGCCCTTTAAATAATGAAACTGTCAGATATCTTCTGGAAGTAGCGATCGGTGATGGCGGGCAGTGGGATATGATGGTCTCCCTGGTCAAAAAGTACGGTATCTGTCCAAAGACTGCCATGCCGGAAACATATCAGTCTTCTCATACCGCCGCAATGAACAGAATTCTCAATCGAAGATTAAGAAAATTTGCTGCCGATATCAGAAAGACAGACAACACTGAAGAAAGAAAAGCCATGAAGGATGAATGTCTCAGGCAGTGTTATGCTCTGCTGTGCGACTGTTTCGGAGTACCGCCAAAATCCTTTACTTTTGAATTCTACGATACCAAAGACAAGTATCATGCCTTCTATGATGTCACACCTTTGGAAATGTATGAAAAGTATCTCGGCGTCGATCTTGACGACTATGTCGGTATCATCAATGGTCCGACCAGTGATAAGCCTTTCTACCAGACCTATACCGTAAAATATCTGGGCAATGTTGCCGGAACGAAAAACGAAGTCTTCTTCCTCAACCTGCCGATGAGCGATTTCAAGAGTCTGATCCTCAAGCAGCTCAAGGACGGCAAGATCGTCTGGTTTGGCTGCGACTGCGGCAAAGATGGCGATCGTGAAGCCGGCCTCTGGGATGATGAAGCCTTTGATTATGAAAACACTCTGAAGATCGATCAGACCCTATCCAAGGAAGATATGCTGGACACAAGAGAATCGGCGATGAACCATGCAATGGTCTTCACCGGTGTCAATCTCGTTGGAAACAAGCCTAACCGCTGGAAGATCGAAAACTCCTGGGGTGAAAAATCCGGCATCAAGGGATATTTCATCTGTTCCGATACCTGGTTTGATAAGTATGTCTTTGAAGCTGTTGTTGAAAAGAAATACCTCAATAAGAAACAGCTTGCCGCTTTAAAGAAGAAACCAATCGTTCTTGATCCGTGGGATCCGTTTGGTTCCCTGGCTGACTGATAAGGTTCTGCACTGCAGAGCCTTTTTTAAACTTTATTGTTAAGGGTATATTACAATCATATTAAGAGGATAAAACTATGCAATACAGAAAAGATAAACACGGTGAAAAGCTATCCATTTTAGGTTGCGGCTGCATGCGTTTCAGCAGTAAAAACGGCAAGATCGACATCGACAAGACCGAGACTGAAATCATGGAAGCTTATCGCAGTGGCGTCAACTACTACGATTCAGCTTATGTCTATCCCGGAAGCGAAGCAGCTTTAGGATTGATTCTTGAGAGAAACAATATCCGCGACAAGGTCAATATCGCCACCAAACTGCCACAGTACATGATCTTCTCCAGAAGGGATCTGGATAACTATTTCAATGAAGAATTAAGCAGACTGAGAACCGACCACATCGATTACTATCTCATGCATCACCTGACCGACTTTGCGCAATGGGAAAGACTCAGGAAAGTCGGCATCATTGAATGGATACAAGAGAAGAAAGAAAGCGGTCAGATCAGAAATATCGGCTATTCATATCATGGAAACAGTGAGATGTTCATCAAGATCCTTGAAGACTATGACTGGGATTTCTGTCAGATCCAGTATAACTATCTCGATGAAAATTCCCAGGCCGGAAGGAAAGGTCTCGATCGGGCCGGGGAACTTGGCATACCGGTCGTGATCATGGAACCGTTAAGAGGAGGCAAACTCGTAAACATGCTTCCGGAAGAAGCCAAGGAACTGATCAGAAACAATGAGCGTCACTATTCGCCTGCTGAATGGGGCTTCAGATGGCTGTTCAACCAGAAGAACGTCACGGTCGTACTTTCCGGGATGAATTCCCTGGATATGGTCAAAGAAAACTGCCGCATCGCCGATACAAGTCAGATCGATTCCTTCACCAGGGAAGATTTTGAACTGATTGAAGATGTCATTAAGGAGATCAAGGCCAAAGAAAAAGTCGGCTGTACAGGCTGCCGCTACTGCATGCCTTGTGTCAAAGGCATCGACATCCCCGGTACTTTCAACGCCTACAACCGCATGTATACCGAATCCAAGCATGACGGCAGATTCCAGTATGCACAGGCTGTTGCCTTAAGAAAAGACGTGACTTTCGCTACAGCCTGCATCAAGTGCGGCAAATGCGAACAGCACTGTCCGCAATCCATACCTATCAGAGAAAAACTGGTTGAAGCCGACAAGGCCTTAAGACCTCTGCCGTACAGGATCGGCATCAGTCTTGCCAGAACATTCCTTTTAAGAAAACAATAATCGCAATCATTATTGAAAACATTATGGAAATTATCTAAAGAAGCAATCCGCTATAAGACGCTTTATATTCTGGCGATCATGGCGACCCTGTCATTGACCCTGGTAAACCTCAGTGCACCCAGGGTCCTTTCAGCTTTGACAGCGATCCTCAAAAACGGCGTAGATCCTTGTTTCAGGTTATGATCTGTCTTTTCTTAATTATACAAGTTTGAAACATCGCTATAAATCACTTTGCTCCGTTATTTAAGCAAGAGGCTCAAGAGAAAATGTTTCAGGAATGCCAAAGCGAAAATGACAGAGAAACATATGAGCTTATATACCGCAGATTTGTCAAAATGATGTTACATTATATTTGTAATGAGCAATAAAACTTCCAGGATCGGTCAACAGTTCACCATGGCTTCCCTGCTGGCTTTTGCCCTGCCGGGCTTGCTGACCAACCTTTCGACAAGACTGTTTGAAACGCTTGATGATGCGCTTTTTGTTTCGCGCTTTGTCGGACAGAACGCTCTGGCCGGCATCAAGATCCTGATGCCGATCGATGGAATTGTCTTTGCGATCAGCCACATCTTCGGTCTGGGTGCCAGTACCTATGCAGCGACCGAGATGGGCAGAGGAGACAAGGAGAATGCCAGCAGGATCTTTACCAGAATGGTCATCCTTTCCCTGATCTTCGGAAGTCTTCTGGCAGCAGTGATGATCATCTTTGATGATCAGATCCTGTATTTTCTGGGTGCTGATAACTCGATCATAAAATATACGGAAGTCTATATCGCGATCACTTTTCTGGCTTTGCCATTCAAGCTGGCATCAATGAGCTTTGGTGCTTTCTATTCAGCAGCCGGTAAACCTTCAATGGGTCTTTTCAACAGTATCGCTTCGGGTATCGCCAATGTCATCATCGACTATGTCGCAATCGTTGTGTTGAACATGGGTGTTTCAGGTGCCGGCTTTGCCACCAGCTTTGGACATGTCCTGACTTTCGCGATCGGTCTTTTCTTCTATCTGACAAATAAGAAGAGCGATATCCGCTTCGTCACGCCTGATGGCGAATATCTGAATACCCTGTTTGAATCTTTCCGTTTTGCCCTGGCTCAGTTCACAAATTCACTGACCATGAGTCTGACGATGTTTGTGGTAAACAGAACCGTCCTGTTTTATCTGGGAACCGATGGTCTTGCGGCCAGAGCGATCGTCAATGACCTGAGACAGATCCTCAATGCCGCCTTCATCGGCTATGCCACGACCATCGGACCGATCATCGCTTATAACTTCGGTGCCGGTCGTACAAAAATGCTGAAAAGGATCCTTGGGTATAACCTTAAGGTCTGGTTCTTTGGCTGTACCGGGATGATGATCCTTGGCCAGCTGCTGAAAAGACAGCTGATCATGCTGTTCATGAACCCGGAGACTTATACGCAGTCCTTCTATGATCTGACCTACTATGGTCTTACTGTCGAGTTCTTTGCCCCGATCTTTACTGCCGGATGCATCATCATCAACAGAGTCTTTGTCGGCTTGAGTGCGCAAAAGGTCGCAACGATCCTGTCCATATTAAGAAATTTTGTCTTCCGTTTAAGCATAACCTGGCTCTTGCCTGCCCTGTTTGGTGCTAAAGCCGTCTGGTATTGTTTCCCTTTATCAGAAGCTCTGGGATTCACCTGTGCGGCTATCGCCATCGTAATGAATGCGGACAACTATGGTTACGGCAAGAGCGGCGTTGCCTATCTGGTCGATCAGCCAGCCAATTAAAAATAATAATAATTGATAATAAAAAAGGCTGTAATCTTGCGACGATTGCAGCCTTTACTCTAATTAGTTACTATTCGATCATGATGCGGTTGTGATTCTCGATCTGCTTGTTTTCGATCTTTGGAACCTTCAGGGTCAGAACACCGCCTTCATATTTGCCATGGATCTGTTCGGCGCTGATATCCTCACCAACATAGAAGGATCTGGACATCATGCCGGAATATCTTTCCTGACGGATGATCTTGCCGGCCTTGTTCTTCTCTTCCTCTTCAAGTCCCTTGTTGGCAGAAACAGTCAGATAGCCATCATTAAGTTCAACGCTGATATCTTCTTTTTTGAAACCCGGAAGATCAATCTGAACATCATAGTGATCGTCTTGTTCCTTGACATCCGTAAGCATTTCCCTGTTGGCATGCTTGCCA
>JAEEGL017193774.1_pt1 | contig 15590 bp, 12 predicted proteins | sample 9134231 | NCBI WGS metagenome assembly JAEEGL01 (sample SAMN16246548, study PRJNA631951) | gut metagenome | biome: gut microbiome; feature: rumen; material: fiber-attached | host: Bos | place: Iran: Karaj | collected 2018-10
CAGGTTTGGCGTGCGGGCGATGTAATTCTTAATCAACTCCACCGCCTGCGGCTCGTCGTCTATGATTACGCAGTTTAGTTCCATTTTTTTAATTCATAATTTTCAATTCATAATTCACAATTCATAATTCACAATTCACAATTCACAATTCACAATTGCCATCCGGCGGTTGTGTTGACCGTTGACAATTAACGGTGCAAGGTATATATTTTTTTTCAATTTTCAATTTTGCTCTTTCCTCTTTCCTCTTTCAACTTTCAACTTTCAACTTTCAACTTTACTCTTTACTCTTTTCTCTTTACTCTTTCCTCTCTCCTCTCTCCTCTTTCCTCTTTCCTCTTTCCTCTCTCCTCTCTCCTCTTTCCTCTTTCCACTTTCCACTTTCCTCTCTCCTCTTTCCTCTCTCAACTTTCCACTTTCACTTCGAGCCTTGCCTGGTAGTTGCCGTTGTTGTTGAGTCCGTATGTAAAATTGTATTTGTCGGGGTAGGCGAGTTCGAGGCGGCGGCGGAGGTTGCCGATGCCGATTCCGTGTCCGCTGCGGTTTTCCTGTTTTTTGGGGTAGTTGCTGTTTTCGACGTCGAAGATGAGGCGGTCGCCGTTGTTTTTGAGTGTGATGTTGATGAAGGATGCCTCCTTGTTGCTGACGCCGTGTTTGAAGGCGTTTTCGATGAGGGAAATGTAGAGTAGGGGGAGTATTTGGACGTTGTTGGTGAGTGACGGGAAGTAGGTGGTGACGGTTGTCTTGTCGGAGCAGCGGAGTTTCATGAGGTAGATGTAGTCTTCCATGAACTCTATCTCGCCTTGGAGCGGCACTCGGTCGGCGGTGGTTTCGTAGAGAGCGTAACGCAGCACGCCGCTGAGCCTTGCGAGGTTTTCCTGCGCCTCGTCGGGGTTGGTGTATATCTGTCCTGAGATGTTGTTCATGGTGTTGAATAGGAAGTGCGGGTTGAGCTGGTTTTTGAGCCATTGGAGCTCCGCCTTCTGGTCTTCGCGCTCTTTTTCGAGGTCGTCCACGCTTTTTTGGTAGTATTTGATGCCTATCGCCGTGCCTATCACGAGGAGGTCGGTGAGGAGGTTTGGTATCAGGAATGTGGTGTAGCCCTGGAAGTCCACGTAGTTGAACAGTTGGAGTATCGGGTATTTCATCAGGAATATCGCTATGAAGACCAGGAGGTTGAGCGTCCAGAATGTCTTGACTTTGTTTTGGAACAGGAACACCGGGATCAGCCAGATGTAACAGGCGTAAAATGCGATTACGAATGGCGCGGCGTGCATTATGGTCCATTGGAGGTTGGCGGCGGCGGCGGTGGTGTTGCCCGTTACGAACAGCTCCCACAGCGGCCTGTACATCAGCATCAGCAGTACGCCGAGGCTTGCGAATATGAGGGCTATGTGTTTTTTCATGGTGTTGCTTTTTTGTTATAAAACGACGGGCTGTCCCAAAGTGTTGCGGGAGCCCGTCGTGTATTCATAATAAAAGGTAGGTTTAAATATATTAATTATTGTTTGTGAGAAGAAACTTGGTTATTTGCCGCCCATCCTGCCGCCCTGCGACATGGAGGGGGTGTCGTCGCCGGACTGCTCGGTGCGCTCGAAGTCGTCGTTCTGGATGGAGTTCTTTGCGCGTTTCACCTGGATGTTTTTGCCAAACTTGTAGCTGATGGAGATGCCAAAGCGTCCCATCTTGTTTGACATCTTCATGTTGTTGACGTAGCCTTGTCCGTTGGTGTTGCTTTCCATCACCATGTCCATGCCGTTTTTGAGGTCAACCATGGCGGAGAAGGAGAGTGTGAGCTTGTCTTTGAGGAAACTCTTTTCGAGGGACAACATTCCTATGTTCATGCCGCTCGTCGTTCCGTTGATGGTCTTGCGCTTCGACGACATCATTGCGCCCGCGCTCAACTTGAGTTTTATGGGGAATGTGTATTGAAGGTTGGCGTATACGTTGGTGCCCCAGCCCTCGTTTGACGTCTGTGAAATCGGGTTTTTCTGCTCGGAGTACGATACCGATGTGTTGGTGAAGAACCTCAGGCTGCGGCCTATCTGTATGCTGTAATAGATGTTGCCGCTGTAATTGTGGCTTGTGGTGGCGTTGGTGTAGGTGGAGTGGAGGAGATCCATGTCTTCGGGTTTTACCGATACCGTCAATGTGCTGAGGTCGAGCGCGTTGGGGTAGAACGACCATTGAGTGATGCCGTTGTCGCTGGTGCTGTAGCGGAGGCTGAGGTTGATGTTCTGTTTCATGGAGAAGTAGCCGTAGCTGATGCCGAAGTTGTGGAATTTCTGCACGTCGAGCGTCGGGTCGCCGAATGACACCGATGTCATCTGCGAATAGTCGCGGTAGGGGTTGAGCTGACGCTCGTTGGGGCGGCTGATGCGCATGTTGTAGGTGAAGCTCAGGTTTTGCATCATGGAGATGGAGTAGTTGAGCGTAGCGGAGGGGACGAAGGTGTTGTAGTCGATGGAGAAGTCGCGGTCGTGGTTGTTGTTGTACTCAACGTTCTGCTTGGTGTATTCGTAGCGGATGCCGCCTCTGAGGCTGAGCTTGTCGGTGAGTTTTGCGGAGAGCTGCGTGTAGAGTGCGCCGATGTTGTCGTTGTTGGTGTAATCGACGGTCTGGTCGGGAAGTAGCGTGAGTGCGCCGTTGTCGTTGCGGTAGGTGGTGCCGTCGGAATTTTTGGGACGGAAGATGTACTTGCCTCCCGCCTCCACGGTCAGGATGCTGTTGACGGGAGCGGAGTAGTCGATTTGGAATGTGTGCTCCGCGCTGCCGGTCTTGTTGTCGGTCTTGCGTCCGGTGTAGTCGGCGTTGTAATTGTCGATTGACTGTGGGGCGAGGTTGAGCGAGAGGCTGTTGTTGTTGCTGGTGTTGCCCCAGAGTTTGTAAGAGAAAGTGAGGGTCTTTTCTGCGTTGCCGCCAAAGAGGTGCTGGTAGTCCACGCCGAAGTTGTACGAGCTGAATTTGTTGTCGGACGAGGACGTGGTCCTGTTGATAATTTCGATGTCGTTGAACATTGAAGTGATTGCCGACTTGGAGTCGTTGTCACCGCCGAAAGTGGTCAGACCGCCTGAGAGCGCGATGAGGTTGCTCTTGTCGATTTCGTAGCTTGCTTCGAGTCCGATGTTGCCGAATGTGCGGTTGCCGTCGCTTTCGGTGTGAGTGGAGTTTTTGCTGCGTTGCGTGGTGTTTTCGCCGATGCCGCTGTTTTGGGTCTGCGACATGTCCATGGTGGATTCTGAGTCGCCGTGGTTGGCGTTGATGCGGAGCGACGCCGCGAATTTGCCGCTCTGTACGGAGATGCCCGCGCCCGCGCCCTGCTGACGGTTGGTGAGGTTGAGGTTGACGTTGCCGGCTATCTGGTTGGTCTTCGCCTGGGTGTCGGTGATGAGGTTGATGATGCCGCCTGCGCCTTCTGCGTCAAACTTGGAACCCGGGTCGGTGATTACCTCGATGTTTTTGACGGAGGATGCTGGCATGGCTTTGAGCATGTCGGTCGGGTTGTCGGTGAGCATGGTGTTTTTGCGGCCGTTCATATAGACCACGAAGCTGGAGTTGCCGTTGATGGAGATGTTGTCTTCGCCGTCCACTGTAACCATCGGCACCTTGCGGAGCATGTCGAGCACTGTGGCGGTCTTGTTGTCGGGGTCGCCCTCGGCGTTGTACTTGACCTTGCCGGCTTCGGCTGATACGAGTGCCTTTTGTGCCACCACTTCCACCGTGCCGAGGGTGTCGATTGCGTCCTTCATTTTAAAGGTGCCGAGGTCGATGGTCTTTTCGCCCTTGATGTTGATGAAGCGGACGATGGGCTGCTTGCCGGTGGAGCGGATGGTCATCACGTAGGAGCCGTTGCTCTTGATTACGCCGGAGAACGCTCCGGTCAGTTCGGTTATGCTGGTCATTGCGAAGTTGGTGGCGTCGCCGGGCTTGTTGACAGCGACGGTGGCGAAAGGCACGCCTTCCTTGGTGAGGGAGTCGATGACGATGCCCTTCACTGTGGTCTGCGCGAAGGCTGCGTTGGCTATCACTGCTATCGCCGCTGCGAGGATGAGTTTGTAGAATGTTTTCATGGCTTTTATATTTTAATGCGTTATTGATTCAGTTTTGTTTTTGATTACGATGCAAAGATACGGCGGAAAAATGCGACAAAATTTTTTTTTCGACAGAACCCCCGGTTTTTTTAGACGAAACGGGCTGGTATTCGATGAAAAGTGGATTTTGGTCGATGAACATCATATGTTGTGCAAAATTTTTTTCTAATAGTTTTTTTTATTTTGTAGAAAATGTATTACATTTGTCCCAAATAATCAAAAATCTACACCAACGATGAAAACTTTGCAAATAATATTGGCACTGGCCGCCCCGGCTATCATCGCCGCAGGGTATGCGCCTGAGAATTACAGCAACAGCAACGCACTTAATATCAACAATATACAGTTCGTCAACAGGGCAACGTCCGACGACGACGGGTTCAGGCTCAACAAGCAGCCGTATTATCACGAGATGTTCAACGACAAGGAACTCTCCAAACTCGACAAGGCCGACAAATACCGCACCAAGGCGGAGGAGGCCACCGTCCTTGCCGTCGCCATCCAAAAACAGTCCGACGACCTGAGAATCATTTCGGGCCAGTCTGCCAAAATTCAGAAACAATCCGCCAAACTCTCCGCCAAGGCGGCGTCGCAGGAGCTCACCGCGCTCAAGACATTCGAGAAGGCGGCGTCGATATACCGCCAGACGTATTTCGACAAGATAATGCAGCTCTCCAAAGACACCTCGCAGGCGAGCATCAAGACCGCCCGCAGCCTTTCAGAAAGGGCGTACCAGCTCTACCACTCCGCCGATTCCATCAAGGCGGGCATCACGAGCGAAAACACACTCGAATCCAACCGAGCCATCTACACCAACCTCGTTAACGCCGTGCATTACCAGGAGCTTGCGCTCGCCGTATGCAAGGGCGACCCAAAAATCGACTACACGCAGTACATCGACATCCACAAGCAGTACATCGACACCACCAAAAAAGTGGAGATTCCCAAGCTTGTGGCATTGGAGCGTTACGACATCGAAAAGGACTCCAACCTCTACCGCCTGCGCTACCGTCTGCTCACCGAAAAACTGCCACTCACCGACGCCGACAAGAAAGCCATCGACAAGATTTCGCTCGACGAGGCTGTCATAGCCGACTATTTCGCTAAGGCGGTGCAGAAGGGCAGCGAGGCGGATACATTCCGCGTGTATTCCAACGTCCAAAACACCGCCGTGCACGAGTATTACGAGCAGAAGGCGCAGGAGAGCGAGCTCAACGAGTGCAGCAACCTCGTAAAGGGCATCAAGCTCGCCACCGCCAACAACAACACCTTGTTTGAAATATACAAAAAGTGCATCCCGTCCATCCGCATCCAAAAATCCAACGTAGGCACCTACATGGACAAGAGTGCGCTCGGAGAACGTTGGGAGCGCAACGCCGACGACCTCTTCGCGCTCTCCAAGTCATACGAGGAGATGGCGGCAAAGCAACTGAGCCTTGTGGAGCAGTACACGCTTCTTTCGGAGGGCAACGAGGCTAAACTCCAGGCTCTCCAGTACATGGAAAACGCCATCGCCCTCTACCTCGGCGAAAAAACCGAGCGTGAACGCCGCTCGCTCGTCTCCGGCGCGGTGGAGCGTCACAACGACATTGCGATGGATTTCATGATGGACGAATCGGGCGACACCGGCACCACGCCCGCCAACACCTCCACCAAGCCTTCCAACAACAACGCCAAGACTGACGCCAAGCCCGCCAACCAAATAGTGGACGTTGCTGACAACGGCAGGACATCGGGCGGCAAGACCAACACCAACAAGCCCGTCAACACTACCACCGGCAAGACCAACGCCAACACCACCACCGGCAAGAATAACACCACCACCGGCAAGACTGGCGCCACCACCACAGCCAAGACTTCCCCCAGGACCCACACTCCCGACGTAGCATCGTCAAGCGCGGCTGTCATCGGCACATTCAGTTACACCCGCGAAGACCAGAGGATGAAGCCCTACACATTCCCGCAGGGCACAGTGTTCAGCGTGGAGGCGGGCATCTACAAGGAGATGGTGGAGCCTGTTGACTTCCCGACCGTCGGCAGCTTCCTCGCCCAAAACCTCAAGGGCATCACTCCGATGCGCTATTATATAGGTACGTTCCAGACCTACGACGCCGCGCTCGCCGCCTCCGCCATCGCCAAAGAGGAAGGATACACCAAAGCGCAGGTAGTCGCCTTCACCAACGGCAAGAAGGTGGACCTCACCGCCGCACGAAGGGTGGCAGAAAAATCCGCCAATTATCAGAATCTCGTACAGAAAGAATTGAAGACTCTCAACGCCGGTCGCGACGGCAACAAGCCCGTCGTGGTGGACAACAACGTAAAGCACTCCGGCGAGGCCTTGCCGCTATCCATGCTCGGCTCCACGGTGTATGCCGTGCAGATAGCCGCGCTGCCCACGTTGCAAGGCATGTCGGCGTTCAATGTCAACGAGCTTTATTACGACCAGAACGACCGTGGTCTATACCGCTATTACACCGGCATCTCCAACGACAAAAACATCGCCGCCGCCAACCTCAACACCCTCAAGCAGTCGGGCTACGAGGACGCTTACATCGTAAAGGTGGTCAACGGCACCAATATAGGCAATACGCATGACGACATCGTGCCCGACAACAAAAACACCGGAACGGTATACAGGGTGCAGATTGGCGCATTCGCCGGCGATCCCAACTCCGCTACACAGACCCGCATCAACAGCCTGAAAGCCAGCGGCTACACTGTACACACCAGCCAGTCGGGCAAATACACCGTCTATACCGTGGGCGACTGCAAGACCCGCGAACAGGCCGACGCCCTCCAAAAACAGCTCGTCGGCAAGGGATTCAAGGAGTCATACGTGGCAACATTCGTTAACGGCGTAAAACAGAATTAGAACATGGATGTCTTGGAATGGATTATCGGTGGATTCATCGTCGTATGCGTGGCGATTGCGGTTATTGTGGGCGTCACGCATATCAGCAGTGGTGGCAACAAGGCTCCCTCGCCCATAAAAATCCTCAGCGGGCTGGGCATCAAGCTCAACTATAAAAGGCGCAAGGTATTCAAGAAGATGCCGATAGAAGAGCAGAGGCACATCATCAGCATCATCTACCGTGGCTACAGCGTGCTCGCCGAATATGGCGAGGAAGACAGCCAGAGCCTGATAAGCGACTTCCTTGAAGTGATTTCGCGCAGCCAGCGCATGCACATTTACGACACGGCGAAGTTGATAGCCGAATCGGGCGTCCCAGACATAGCCAAGTTCCTGCATGCTTTCAAGACCATAAAAATCGGCGACCCCCGATTCCCGCTTGTCAAGTTCATCGAGTTTTCGCTGATTAAGAATGTGGACCTCGACAAGTTTGCAAGGGCGTGGTGCGACCAGATGAACGCCGGACTCGCCATCGACGTAGAGACCGCCTACAAATTTCTCTGCGACGGCAGGGACTTCACCAACCTCGTCAACCACGACATCATCGCAAAACGCGCCGGCGTGGAACTCGACGAAACGGACTTTATCGACGACATCGACGACGACGGCATCACTGTGGTCATCTATTCCATAATCCGAGCCAACTACGAGGGCATTTACATGACGGAGGAGGAAAGCCTCCGCGTCAACAAGGCCAATGTGGTGGAATACGGCGACACATTCGTCATTACGCTCAAGCTGCTCGTCAACCTCTACAAGGTGGGCAGGGACATCAAGAGGTTTACCGACGTGATGATTCGCGCACATCATTCGGGCGTGAGGATTAGTTTTTCGATAGCAGACCTTTATTCATTGACCGACGACGAGTTCGAAAACCTTGTCAACAACGTCATCCGCGCCTCCGACGTGGGCATCAACATCGACCAAAAAGACCTCATCCGCCAAAACATCCAGGGTACCGACATCACCAACCTCATCACCGCCCTCATCAAGGCGCAGCAGTACAAGATAGACGTCACCCCCGACGAGATGATGAGCTACCTCGTCAATAAGAAGGCGGACGTGGTGAAATTCATCGAGGCTCTCAATTACATCAAGGTCAACGACCTCGGCATCAGCAAAGACGCCATCGTAGACATTTCCAAGGCCGACAGGGATGTGTTTGACTACGTGCAGGCGCACAAGATTGCCAAAGACTACGAGTCGAAGCCCAAAAACTACGACATCACGCCAAAGTCCGTGAAGGACCTCTTCACCAAGCAGGGCAAGGTATTGAAGACCGTAAAGACCGTCATTAAGGCGCAGGAGGAACTCGACCTAAGAATGAACTTCGGCATCGCCAGAAAGATTGTCACCAAGGGCGAATCGCTCAACGACGCCATCGCCTGGGCGCAGAATCCGCAGGTATTGGAGCTGGAGCCGCGCATCACTTGCGTATGCAAAAACGGCGTGCAGCTCACCCCAAAAATCAAAGTCACCGTCCGGGGCAAGATGGAGCAGTTTTTCTGGGGATACGGGCTTGATGTGCTGTTTGCCCGCATCAACGAGGCGGTCACGTCTGAACTCTCCTCCGCCGCCAGTCACGTGTATGTGCTCGACAACCTTCAGTCGATTTCGCAAAACGTCCTCAACCGCATCAACGAGGAGGAAAACCGCAAGGAAATCAAGACTGATAACTTCACCGAGACCGACCTCAACGAGCATTGCCGCTACAACCTCCTCGACGTCAACCTGTATGACGTGGAAATCGGACAGAACGTGAACGCAGAGCTCCAGTTCCGCGAGGCGCAGATAAAAGCCGAAATCCGCCGCCTCACCGCCGAGGCCGACCGCGCCAAGGCGGAGGCTGACCTCAGACTCGCCATGGTGCAGCAGTACAAGGACGGCATCAGGCCCAATTTCAACGAGCTGCACAAGGCCAATCTCCTTGCCGAAAGTGCGCAGGACATCACCACGGGCTACGAAAACCCGAAACAATAGACCTTTATTAATGGAAATGATATGAAAAAATATTTGTTGTACATAGTCATAATGATAACCGTGATGCTCATGCCGGCTTGTTCGGAAGACACTGCTGATGTGTATCATAACGACGACGAAGCCATCACGACGCTCAATATCGACGACGACACGCTCATCGACACCGCTGATGAGAATGGCGTCTCGCTTTGGGACGGAATCCTCATCCTCGTGGTGACACTTGGTTTGGCTGGTTTGATAGTGTGGTTTTTTATTGCGATGGTGCCAATCAAGCTTTGGTTCAACGCCAAACTCTCCAAAGTGAACATCTCGTGGCTCCTGCTCATCAAGATGCGCTGGCAGAACATTCCGCAGGCTAAACTCATCAACCTCATGGTGACGGCATACAACGCCGGACTGAAGACATTGAGCCTGCCCGAATTGATGAAATATTATTTGGCGAAGGTGGACTTGGACGTGGTGGTCGCCACGATGATTAGAGCAATGGCGGCAAACGTCAAGGACATCAAGTTCGACGACATGGCGCAGCTCTACCTCCGCAAGGTGGACGTAGGCGCAATCGTACACGCGCAGATCAACGCCATGAACGCCCAGATAAAGACCTCAATCCCAGAACTTTCGGAGTTTTACCTTGCTGGCGGCAACGTCGGCGACCTCATCAAGGCGAAGAACATCGCCGACAACGCCGGCGACGACATCAAGGCGGAGCTCGACCTCGGCCGCCTCAAAAAGCACTACCTCGCGGGCGGCAACCTCAAGAAGACCATCGAGGCGTACATCTCCGCCAAAAAAGCCAAATTGATGGGCTTTGAGTTTGAGGACATCTGCAAAATCGACCTTGCGGGCATGGATGTAGTTGAGGCTATAAAGCCCGCCATCAACCCAATCGTGGTGGAGACCGACGGTGTGCGCGGCATAGCCCGCGACGGCGTGGAGCTCACTATGAAAGTGAAAGTTACACTCCGTTCCCAAATCAAGAACATCATCGGCGGCGTAAGTGCCGACACCGTGCTCGCCCGTGTCAACGAGGCGCTCGCCACGCAGATAGGCCTTGCGCAGAGCCACACCGAAATCCTTCAAAACCCGTATCTCGTGGCCGACAAGGTGGAAAATTCTGCCGCCATCAGCACGAGTTCCGCATACGAAATTCTTTCTGTCGATGTTTCTGACATTAAGATAGGCAACGATGTGGGCGCGTCGCTCAAAGTGGCGCGTGCCAAGGCTCAGGTGGAGGCAGCCAAGGCAGAACTCATCCTCGCCGAGGAAAAGGTGCAGAAGGCGATGGCGTCGGCTTTCCTCGACGGCAACATCTCCGTACAGGAATACACCGACATCAAAAACAAACAGGCTGACACGCTCATGCGCCAAAGCCTTGCCAACGTGGACGTTACGGGGCACCACCTCTCGTCGCACATCGGCACGCCCGACGAATCTCCGCACGTGCAGGAGACCGATGTAATTGATGTAAAGACCGACGGCAATGACAGTTAAACCATTTTTGTAACAAATGTAACCACAATACCATGAAGAAAACAATGTTTTTGGTGGGTTTTGTGTTGTCGGGCATGATGTTTATGTCATCAACCTGCGACGATAACTCCGATGACGACCCCAAGGTCGTGATTCCAGACAACGTAGTTCCCACCCCCAATGACACCGACAACAGCAACACGCCCGATGCCAAAGGCTTTACCGACGCCGAAAAAGCGAAGGCGAACACCGCCGCTAATGTCGGGAGCATGAGCCAGATGGATAAGGACATCGTTTTTTATTGCAACCTTGCAAGGCTCAACGGCTCCAAATTTTGGGCTGCTTATGGCAATCAGGCAAGTGGCAGCAATGCGTATGTGTCGTCGCTTGAGGATGACCTCAAAAACACCAGCGGACTTGCGATGTACGAACCCGAAAAGTCGCTAATGGAGGCGGCTGCCTACCACGCCAATGACATGAGTGTCAACGACTTCTTCGACCACGACTCTTCTGACGGCACTGATTTTGGCGACCGTGTCTATGGTTTCTACGACGGCAACGCCATCGCCGAGAATATCAGCGCGGGCAAGAACACCGCCCTCGGCGTGGTTCTTCAGCTCCTTGTTGACAACGGTGTTTCGTCGCTTGGCCACCGCAAAAACATCCTCAGTTCCAAATACAAGGCCATCGGTGTCAAGACTGTCACACACAAGACTTGTAGCTCGGTCACCGTCCAGGATTTTGGCGACCAGGTAATTACCAGGATGCAGTAGAGCCGTGCCATGCGAGGTGTCGCGTCTCAAATAAAAAAATCCGCCGTCAAATATCATATTTGGCGGCGGATTTCTTTATGTAATCAAGCGGTGGAAATCTTTATTTCACGGCATCCCAAAGTTGCTGCTCCAATGCGGCGCGGTCGAAGCGGCGGATTTCGTCGGCGGTGGACACGCGGTCTTCGTTGAATACCAATTCTGCGAGGAATTCTGGGGCGCGCTCGATGCCTTCGCCGAGGTTGAGCATTACCACGTCGCCGTCTTTGAGGAGACCTTTTTTGAGCGATTCGAAGTAGCCGCCCATGCAGATTGCCGAGGCGGGGCCGATGCGCTCCTGCGTCTTGAAGGCGATGAGGCGGGCTACGTCGGCGGTTTTTGTTTCGTCAAAACTGATTATCTCGCCGCCCGACTTCTTGGTGATGTCGGCGATGACGGGATATGTGCCTGGCACGCCGGTGGCAAGTGTCTGAACCTTTGTGGGCGGGTTTTGGAGTTTCGGGAAATCCTGCTGCCAGCCTTCGGGGAAGTTGTTTGCTTTTGCCTTTTCCCACGCTTGCGTCATCGGGTCGCAGAGGCTTGGCTGTACCGAGATGTAGCGCGGACGCTGCGTGATGCCGATTGCCTCCACCTCGTCGAGGCCTTTTTCGATGGCGATTGGACCCGTGCCGCCGCTGAGTGCCTGGATGTAGGCTGTCGGGATTTTGCCGATGAGCCTGAGCCATTCATAAACCCAGGTCTTTTTTGCCTCCACGCGGATTGGGTCGGTATTGCCGATGGTCATCAGGATGTTGTTTTTGGAGGTGAACTCGCCTGCAATCTTCTTGGCGAAGGCGTAGTCGCCCTTGCAGACAACGGCTTTCTGTCCGTATGCGCTAACGGATGCAATGTTTTCTTTTACAGCGTCTTCGGGCATGAATACGTAAAGGTTGATGCCAGCCTTGGCGAGGTAGTGGGAGAATGCGTTGGCGGTGTTGCCTGTGCTTGCCACGGCGTATTCCTTGACGCCACATTCCTTCAATACCGACGCGCCGAGTGTGCCGGCGATGTCCTTGAATGTGCGTGTCGCGTTGCTGAAATTGTGGCGCATCACATAGACTTCGAGATTGAGACCGTACTGCTTTTTGGCGAAGTCTTCGAGGAACGTCCAACGGTCTACGGGCGACACGCCTTCGCCAGCCGATACGATGTTTTCCTTGTTGTCCAACGGCAGGAAGTCGAAGTAATGCCAGAGGCTCTCCACTTCGTCCTTGGTGAAGATGAGGGAACGGAGTTTTTCGGGGTCGGTGTCGTACTTGGCGTCCACGAAATTTTTGCCGCACTTGGGGCATTTCTGTCCGGCTTCAAACCATGCCTTGAAGTCGCCTATGTTGTGTCCGCAGTGTTTGCAGACAAAATGGTATTTGTTGCTCATTTTTTTTAAAACGTCAATTTGCATTAATATTAGGAGGACAGCCATGCGGCTGTCTTTTTCTTTGAACGAAAATTACCGTCAATTTTTTCGTCAATTTTCGTCAATTTTTTTCTATTTGGGAATGAATTTGACGGTAATTCACGAGTAAATTTTTGATAATTTTCGTTTATAGAAAAATTCCGCCGTAGGCGGTACGTTTATTCAACGCCGTTCTGCTTTTTCATTGCGGCGGCGCACTCGTCGGAGATGCGCGTCTTTTCTCGGGCGGTGCTTGACTCCGGGTAGCCTTCGCCCTTGCGGAGAAATTTGAGTCCCGCCATTATGAAGTCGGGCAGGGGACGTTCCGGGTCGCGTTTCTGGAGGTTGATGCCAAGTCCGAGTTTTGCGACGATAGGCACGTAGTATGTCTCCACAAATTCGATGAGGTTTCCGTCGGGGTCTTCGATGTAGGTGAAGTGTCCGGACGCGCCTCCCATGTCGAAGATTTTGGCCTCCGATTCGTATGCCTCGGGGTTGGAGTCGGTGGTGAACGTTACGCCCTTGCTCTCGCAGTAAGTTTTGAGATCCTTCATGTTTCGGATGTCGAAGCATATCTGAATGAATCCTGGGTCGCCCCAAAGGTGCGTCTCGAAGTCGTAGATTTTGCGGGGCTGTCGCTTGCTGTTGACGAGTTGGATGAGTTCTATCTGGCTCTCGTTGAGGAAGTTGCTGAACGGACCTTTGCGCTGCTGCGAGTGTCCGAGCAGAACGCGGCGGTATTGGTCGCCGCCGCCGGGGAGTTCGGCGAAGTCGTCGAATTTGCCAGTCTTGTCGTAGATTATGGTGTCGTAGCCGAGGATGTCCTTGTAGAATTGTATTGAGCGTTCGATGTTGGTTACTCCGACGATTGCGCCGTATACTCCGCCGATTTTGGATTGGGTCTCGCGGAATATGACTTTGCTTTCCACTACTTCAAACAGGTTTCCGAAAGGGTCTTTCATGAAGAAATGTTTTTTCCCGGCTGGGTTTTCTCCAAATCCTGAGAGCAGGAGTCCGCGCATCTTGTCCTTTACGTACATGTAGGCTGCCTCCACGTTTTCTGACTTGAGTTTGCCGATGGTGGTGCCGAGGTCGCCGAGCATTATTTCGAATGGTGCGAAGGTCGGTTTTCGGGATGTGTATTGCCATATTTCGAGTCCGCCGCCGCCTTGCATGTTGTATGCGAGTATTGTGTGCCTCGACTGTGGCTTGTGCGCCGTGTAGGGCTGCATCATTGACGCCTCGCCGGGCGCGTCGCTGAGCAGGACGTCCTGCCCAAAATGCTCCCTGTACCAGTCCCATGCCTTGTAAACGTCTTCCACGCCTACTCCGAGTTGTTGTATTCCGCTTATCTGAAATGCCATTTTTGTATTGATGATTATGTGTTTATGCCGCAAATTTGCAAAAAATATTTTGGATTTGGAAATCTATTGATGTTTTTTTGTTGCAGGAGCATAGAAAAACCCCGTGCATTGTGTGTGTGCGGGGTTTTATTGATGAGGATGTGATATGACGGATTAATAATTTATCTTATATGTTTTGCCGTTGATAATCACGATAACGATGCCGGTGCGGTTGCCGAGTACCAGTATCTCCTCCAATACCAGCTCCAAAATTGCTACTTGTTTCGAGAGCACCGCCGCCATTAATGGTAAGAGTATAGCCTTCGGGTACAAAAATGCCAGGGTCATAATTCCGCAATCTCGTCGATAGAGGCGTTTTTTCCTTTGCGTTTTTGGGCGATGGCGATAGAGGCGGATTTTGCACCTTCGGCGCGACCACGGCGCACACCTTCTTTTTCGGCACTGGTGACTACAGAATCAATGTCGCGCATATTACCCAACAAATCCTTGTTGAGTTGAGTGCCGAATAGTTTCTTGAATCCAAAATCGGTGTATGGGTTTATGTGGCGTGTTTCAGCCATGGCAAAAGTGTTTTTGTTATCAGTTGCAAATATAACGTTTTTTTCTGAAAATGCAAAAAAAAGTAATTGCGGATTTTAGTGTTCGTCCGATTTTTTTTCATTGTTTATCCTTGCCGTCTTTTTCTTCCTCGTTTTTCCTCAGATGCCGCCGCCAGAGGAACATCAACGCCGACAACGCCGCAAAAACGTACATCGCCTGCGCCTCGCCGAAGCCATAGCGGACGTTGCGGATTATTGCAATTATAAGGCACATTATGCCCATGCATATCCAAAGGATTTCCATGGGATGTTTTCGCTGCTTCTTCATTTGTTGATTTGATGATTTGTTGATTTGATGATTTGTTGATTTGATGATTTATTTTTCCATTTCGTCCTTGTATTGTTCTTGGAGGCTTACTACGCCGTTGACGTCGAGAAATTTGTAATTCTTGAACGCCATGTCGGACTCGAATCCCTGCTTGCCGACGATGACAGTGCCGTCGGGGTCGGTGACGGTTACTTTCTTTACGGAGAATACTTTTTTGCTGTTTTCGTCGCTGAATATCTGTTCGGTGTTGAGCTTGGTGCCGGTTTCGTTGATGATTTCTACGTTGGTGCGCGCCTCCCAAAGTTTCTTTTTGGTGTAATAGACGGCGTATCCTGCTGTCATTGAGCTTTGTTCTTTGAGTTGTTCGTCGTAAAAAACTACTTTTACGCCTTTTGGAAATTCCCAGTACGGCTGTTTCACCGACGAGAACTGGTCGAGTATGGGCGCGTCGATGGTGGTTTGCAGTCGGTGCTGCGAATAATATTTGGTGTGGAGGTCTTTGGTGGACATGTCGGCGAAGGTTTCGTCGATGTTGTAATTGGTGAGGGATTCCATCTTGGTGGAGCAGGAGGTTGTAATCGCCAAAGCGATTATTAATGCATAATGCATAATGCATAATGCATAATTGATGTGTCCTGCTGCGCAGGACGGATTTAAAAGCGGCTGGCGCCGCAAAGTTTCAATTATTAGTTGTGAAATTGTGAG
>JAEEGL010896173.1_pt1 | contig 15589 bp, 9 predicted proteins | sample 9134231 | NCBI WGS metagenome assembly JAEEGL01 (sample SAMN16246548, study PRJNA631951) | gut metagenome | biome: gut microbiome; feature: rumen; material: fiber-attached | host: Bos | place: Iran: Karaj | collected 2018-10
AGGAAGAGTTGTTGTGCTGCTCATGGAATGGGAATACAAGGTTGCTCAAAACTTCGCAGCAGGAAATTGTTGAGTTATCGCCAAGTACCGAGTTCAAAACGCGGGCACCATATTTTACCTGACAGTTGCGGCCAATTACAAAGCGAACTGCAATTGCCTGATAGAAGGCGCGGCATCCGTAACCAAGAATACCGTTTACCATTTCTACACCTTCACCAATCTGAGTTGGCTCTTCTGGTGAAGAAAGAATAGAAACATTCTTCAGCTTGAATGCACCCTTGATATATGCGCATTTACCAATTCTGGCATCCTTGATGATGCTTGAGTTTTTAATAACAGAATCATCATCAATAAAACCGTATGTATTAAGCTTACGGTCGTTGCCCTTTTCTGTAAGCTCAAGGAATCTGTCTAAAAGAGCAGGATCATCACGGTAATGAGACCAGATATATGCATCGGCAGGAATCATGCTTTCAAATGGAAGCACGCTTCGTCCGTCGTTTTCGTTTGCAACACCAATCCAGATTCTGTGCTCTTCAGGTTCGCCTTCTTTAAGAATACCGTTTCCGAATTTTGAGTGATTTGTACAACACAATTCGTTGATATTAAAAAGAATTACACGGTTACCAATACGGTAATTATCAAAATAATAAACATTGCGGATAACATCATCATCGCCGGTTACAACATTGTTCAAACGAGAACGGCGGATACCACATGTGAGTTTAAGATCGTTATATACAAGATTTACCTTACGAAGTTTACCTAATATAATGAAGCCGGAAAAGAAAGAAAGATGAATTAAAGTAGGATCAAAGCAGCCTTCGCCTTCATCAACATAAAAGTTTTCCCAAGTTGGGTCATCATTATGATTGAGATTCTTTTCAAGAATTTCAATCTCGTTCTTATTCAAGTGACGTTTTCCCTTAAGAAGCTCCTGTGGGATTGCCACATCGTCATGTTTTTCAACAAATTCTTCGACTTTAACCATAATACTAGTATTTTACAGTATTTTGAGGAAAAAATATAGATATTTTTTAATGGATTGCCACGCTTTGCTCGCAATGACGTAGATTATTCGTCATTGCGAGCCGTAGGCGAAGCAATCCACTATTAAGATGGATTTTTACTTATTATTACTTTATAATTAAATTATGAAAAAATCTTTTTTAGCTGTATTCCTTTTTCTTTTTAATATTGTAAATATCTTTGGGCTCCCATACGACAACATCCACGAATACACTTTTGAAAACGGGCTTACGGTTTTTGTGCTGGAAGATACTTCTACTCCGCTTATAAGGATTGAATATACTACACGCGCAGGATTTTCGAATCAGACAAAGCAAACTTCCGGATTTTTTAAGCTTTACACAAGGATTTTTGAAGCTGTTTCGCCGCTTGATTTTGAGCTTGCAGAATGTAATGCTGATTCTTCGCGATATATTATTACAGTTGTGCCTTCTGAGCTTGAAAAAACTTTTTCTATACTTGCGCAGAATGCCTTTGCACTTTCTTATACTGATGATGTTTTAAAAGCCCAGCTTACTTCATTAAAAAAGGAAGTTGCCGAAGAAGCGGTTTCTGCAGGAGGTTTTATAAATGCCGCAATAGATTCACGCGTTTTTTCTACGGCGCCATGGAAGCATGATTCTGGAGTTTATCCATCTCTTTTTAATAAAACTACAGTTGAGCAGGCTCGAAATATTTTGCGTACAATTTCAGAACGATATTATACTCCACAAAACAGCGCACTTTTTATTAGCGGAAACGTAAATGCAGACGCAATTCTTTCACTTATAAACGACAGCTTTGGATATTATTATTCTTCGTATTCAGTTCCTTATAAGTTGAATACCACTGCTGTAAAAAATGCACCTTCTTATAAAACAAAAAAGTTTGTAATTCACAGTAGTGAAATTTCTAAAGACATGACTCAGGTTGTAATGCAGTACACAGGGCTGAACATTGAAGAAACTGAAGTTGTGGCTCAACTGCTTAATAACGACAATTCTTTTTTCAAATATAATCTTGTGAATCAGCCAACTCTTAACATCCCGGGAAACGAATATATAAATGCCGCAGGTGCTCACAAAAAAGACAGTTCAAGGCTGATTATTCAAAGTCTCTTACAAAAGCCTCAGGGTAAAAATGCATCGTCTGTTACCTCGCTAGATCAGGCTAACCTTTTTATTGAAACAGTGCTTAGCGGAATTAAAGATACAAACTATCTTGAGTTCTACGCTGCTCAGATGATGACTGCAAGTAACTTTGGCGCAAGCAATTCTTCTTCAACCGATTTTATGACAAACTTAGCTTCGTACTGGGCCTTGCAACCGCAGGATTCTTTTTTAGAGGATGTGCTTGAAGAAACCCAAAAATCTGTAACAGCAAGAAATCTTTTTTCGCAGGAAGAAAAAATCACAAGCATAGATTTTGAAACAATTATTTCTAAGCTTCAGGCTGAAGACCCATATATTTTTGTAATCGTAAATACTGATGACTTTAAGAAAAACAAATCTAAATATACAGGTGCAGGCTTTGAAGAAATTAATACATCAAATGCAGCATGGTATAATCAGGCAATCTTTAAGAAATACGAAGATCCCGAAATTGAATCTGCAGCACAGTTAGCAAATGCTAACAATAAAACAGACACAAGTATTTTCACAAAGGATTTTTTCACAGAAAACCTCAGTAAGATTTCTATTACTTCACTTACGAACGGCATTCCTGTAATTACAAAGACAAACGACAATTCTTCAAATATCACAATCCTGATTTCTGTAAGAGGCGGAAAGCTTAATTCTGCAGACAACAATGGTTATGAAGAAGTTTTGATTACCCTGCTTGCCTGGAACATTCAAAAAGAGATTGCAAAAAAGCAGCAGGAGGCAGTGATTCTTGGAAATGCAATTGTAGATTATAACTGTGCAGTTACAAGCGGCACTGTAACAATTGAGTGTTCACCTTATGATTTTCCTGCATGCTGCAAGGCAATTTCTGATGCAATAATATACGGTGATATTCTTCCGGCTCAGGCCGACCGTGCAGTTGCAAATGCTCAATACAAAAAGCGACTCGAAAATGGTAGTGTTTCCCGCCAGATGCTTTCGGCAGTTATGAAGGAGCTTTATCCAAAATCATCGTTCCAGAAAATTACAGATGCAAAAGAAGAAATTCTTGTTGATACTAAATATCAAAAAATTATGGAAGGCTACCCTTCTTTGCTTGACGCAAGCCGCTACAGTATAATTCTAACAGGTCTTATTCCAGAAAATGCAAAGGATTTACTTGAAGCTTCAATGGGAGTTTTAACACAGCGAAACTCAAAGCAGAATCTTTTGACAGTTCAAAGTAAGCTCAAAAACTCAAGTACAAAAAAATCTGTAAAGCTAACTCACACATTCTTAACTGATGTTCCAGCAGAAAAAGCAGGTCCAATGCCAGCAAAATTAATTCCAACAACAAAGTTCCTTGATCCCGTAATGTATGTATTTAAGCTGCCGCAGGCCGGAACAAAAGATAATGCGCTTACAATTGCGGTTCTAAAATATATGGAAACTCTTGTTCAGTCACAAATTGATTCAAACAAAAAAATCAGTGCAGCTACAGCGCTGCTGAATGAGCCTTATCCAAATACAGATACAATTGTTTTTACAATTCAGAATGTAGAAGTTGCAAAAGAAGCTGATGTCTGCTGGGCCGCTGCAGTAGCAGAGCTCAACAACCTTTTAAACGGTCCTGCACAATCAGAAGTTTTACAACAGATAAAAGACACCTGGACAAAAGCATACCTTGCCCAGACTCAAACAAACACTGGCACCGCACACCTGATTCAGAAGGGCTTTGAATACTTCCCGTACGAAATTCAACCTGATTATTATTTAAAAGAATATAACTATGTAATGGGTGCCACACGCGACGATATTCTTGAAGTAATTAAGAATATACCACAGCAACCGTTGTTGAGATTTTACGCTAAATAATTATTTCTGTAAGACCGAATCAACGAGAGTCTTGAATTCCTGATTCAAGAAAACATTTGTATATGAAAGGTTGTCGGAGATTGAGTATACACCGTTATGCTCAATGATAGTGTCCTGGTCATCACCGTCACCTTTAAGTTCAACTACAGGATCTGCATTCTGACCAAAGCTTGTCATTACAAAATATGGCTGTGAAGTTTTTTTAGGAGTCTGATCTGCGTCAGAGGCTTCTTCGAGCATTTCGGCATCTTCTATTTCTTCTTCAATTACTAAAGGCTCTTCTTCTGGAATGAAGAAAGACGGAGCTTCAACAATAAATGTATAACCTTCTGGGATTTCTCCAACCTCTTCTTCGGCAGGAAGTCCCTTTGTATCGATACGTCCAAGACAAAGCTCTTCATGGAAACGAGGATCATCGTTGCTAACAAAGAAGTGCGAACCTCCAGGAGGAGCCGCCATAGGCATTACAGGTTTGATTTCGTATTCTTCGAGTTCTTCAAGCTCTTCTACTTCTTCAACTTCTTCAACTGCTTCTGCATCGGCTATTTCTTCAACCCCTTCGACAGGCTCAGGGACCGCAGATGCTTCTTCTACTTCGGCAACTTCTTCAACTGCCTCTATCTCTTCAACAGGTTCGGCGTCATCGAGAGCTTCAACCTCTTCGACTTCTTCTACTTCCTCGACCTCTTCAACCGGCTCTGCTTCTTCTACGTCCTCAACCTCTTCTATTTCTTCAACCGGTTCTGCTTCTTCTACTTCTTCAATCTCTTCAACAGGTTCGGCATCATCAAGGGCTTCTACCTCTTCAACGTCCTCGACTTCTTCAACTTCTTCTATTTCTTCAACCCCTTCGACAGGCTCAGGGACCGCAGATGCTTCCTCTACTTCGGCAACTTCCTCTACCTCTTCTACTTCCTCAATTTCATCAATTGGTTCAGCATCATCAAGAGCTTCGACTTCTTCTACCTCTTCTACTTCTTCAATTTCATCTACTGCTTCAGGAACCACGGTTGTGGCTGGCGCTGCTTTTGCAACTGGCGCAACTCCACCGGCAACATTTACATTTATCTTTGAGGTCTTAAGGACATCTTCAATTACGCGTCTGATTTCTTCGATTGTGGCGCCACCAGAAATTGCACCTGAAGAAGCTTCTGTACCAGACTGATCTTTTAAAAGTCCGATAATTTCTGCCCAGCTTGAATCAAGGTAGGCATCAACCTCTTTAGAATATTTCTTTGATTTTCCGCCAATGCTCTTTTTGATTTCTTCAGACAATTCTGCTTTTCTGTTTTCGAGCTGGCGTGCAACCTGTGACCATTCAACTTTTTCTTTATTTTCAAGGTATTCATTAATAATACCAAATTGAACTTTCTTAATACGAGACTTTATAACTGCAACATAATCACGCTTAAGGTTGAACAACAAAGCTGCAACTAAAAGCAAGGTCATGAATACGCAGGCATAAATTAAATATTCAAGCTCACGAGGAAGCTCAAAAAGTGTACTTGAATAAACGGCCGAAACCTTAAAGTATTTACCTTCAGGACTGGTCATCAAAAGCCAGTAAGAGCCGTCAGATTTTTCGAGGATTCGTTCAAGGCCTAAATCTTTATTCTGAGATCTTGAAAGCTTATCCCATACATTAAGAATTGGTGTAAAGAATTCATTTTGAGAAGTTTTAGGCAAACCTAATACAAATCCGCCGTTATAAGAATCATTTGCAGTAACTGTTGTAAAGCTGTCGCCAAGATTGATGATTTTTTCATTAATCATCTGCTTTTCAAAAGCGTGAATATCAAAGTAGCAGACAAGCGTTGCAAAATAAGTATTGTCAGTTATATAGAATGGGAAAGAAATTACAAGACGATTGTTAGACTTATCTAACATCATTTTTGTTTCAGGCTTATCGGCATTTACTAACAAAAGCTCGCCGTCAAGCTCGTCTGAATCTTTTACAACATCGGTGTAAAGCTTATAAGTTGTATTCAGACTAATTCTTTTAAGAACATCAGTTTCATAAGAGCTGTAATGAAGGGTGCGGCCATTTTTTTCTATAATACGAATTCCATCAAGGCCATATGCTTCAAGCTCATCAAATAACTGTGCTGTAAGATTTTTTCGTTCTGCTGAATCTTTTTCGGAAGGATTTTGGTGTACAAATGTCTTTACTGCCGAAGACTTTAAATATGCATCGTCTCCGGTCTGGATTTTTGTGAGGATATCGGAAATGTAGGAATTGCAGCGTTGTGAAAGCTTTTCGAGCTGGTCGTCCTTTTCGTTAATTTTTGTCTGGGCATAAAATTTTGTTTCAATCTGCGCCATTAATCCAATATGCGCAAAGAAAACAAACCCTGCAAAAAGAACAAGAGCTGATAAAAAACTCAGTGCTGCCTTCTGTAAAGAAGACATTTTTTTATTCCTTTCCTTTTTAGTTTAAACTAATACCCTTTAATTATCGGCAGAAAGAGGTTAAAAAAACACTTAATCTCTCCAAAAATTTGTACAATAACAAGATTGCACGTGGCCCGAGTTTTGCCGGTTTTTGCGAAGCAAAAATGCGAACCCCCGCGAGCCTCAAGATTGCACGTGGCCGAGTTTTTGCGGTTTTTTGCAACGCAAAAAACACGAGCCTTCGCGAGTGAGCAAAAGACTCGCAAAATAAAAATGCTCACCCGTAGGTGAGCATTTTTATTTACGGCTCTTGCTGGGCTTGAACCAGCGACACACGGATTAACAGTCCGTTGCTCTACCGACTGAGCTAAAGAACCAAACATAAATCGAATGTTCCATTCGATTTATTACCCGAGTTTTGAATGTAATTCAAAACTCGCATCATTCTTGCGAATGTGAATATAATATTATACAATAATTAAATCATTGTCAATATGAATAGAATGCATTATTCAAACAAAATTCATTCCATGTAATCATAAGTGAGGTGCCCCTCCCGTGGAAAATGCCTTCGGCCAACAAAGGAAGTAACGTTCGCCATGCGAACTTACAAAGTTTGCGAAGCAAACGTTTTGTCCTCTGTCATTTTTCACTCCGGAACACCTCAAAATGTTTTCAACAGGAGATATCTTTTTTGACAAAATCTGAAATTCGAAAACATATTAAGGATTTAATTAATGAAAATATATCCACACTCGCAAATCAAAGCCAGGGGACGTGCAGGAAGATTGTTGGATCTGAGGAATATAGTGCTGCTTCTGAAGTATTTGCTTATATGGCGCTTCCGGATGAAGTGGATCTTTCTGAAGTTATAAAACAGGCTTTGAAAGATGGGAAGAAGGTGGCTTTGCCTAAGATTCTTTCTCAGGATGAAGGGATTATGGAGTTTTTCTACCTGGATCCTCAGAAAACACTCTCTGAACAGACCGGGGATGGGGCTTATGGGATACTTGAACCGGATGAAACGTTGCCGGCTGCTCCTGATCCAGCTCTTAGAACCTTGATTCTTGTACCTGGAAGAGCGTTTACAAAAGATGTGGAACGGCTTGGGCGTGGGAAAGGGTATTATGACAGGTACCTAAAAAAAAGACTCCCGAACGTTACTGTTGCGGGAGTCTGCTTTTCGTTTCAGGTGCTGCCGGAAGTACCGACAGACCTGAACGATGTAAAAATGGATGTAGTTTTTACTATTTCACAAGAATAAATTCTACACGTCTATTCTTCCAGTTGTTATCTGAATCCTTTGGATTAACTACAGGTTTTGTACCACCCATACCTTCGGTTGTAATGCTTGATGCGCTTACACCCTTCTTAACGAGATATGCCTTGATTGCGTCGGCACGCTCTTTTGAAAGAGGTCCCAATGCTCTACCCCATTCGCGTGGGTTATCAATTGTCTCTTCGTCAAGGTTGTCAGATACGCGGTTTGCGTGTCCCTGAATTGTAATCTTGTAATCAGAGAATTTCTTAAGAATATCAGCAATACGGTTAAGGATTTCTACGTTCTTACTTGCCTGTTCTGCAGAAAGCTTAGAGTTAGCATTCTGGAAGTTAGATTCATCAGATTCAAAGATAATAGATGGAACTGCCATCTTAAGAACGTTTCCTTCGCGGATAACAAGAACATCAACAGGAATAACACCTTCAACTCTGTTTGTCATTCCAAGATTATCAGTTACAGTAAATGCATACTTATAATCCATAGCTGACTGAACGCGTTCTGCATTACCCTTAGCATCCTTCTGAATGTTACTCAAACCATCCCAGATAATTCTTTCTGTAATCTGTGATTTTCCTTCTGTCTTCCAGAAAGCCTTACCCTTAGGATCGTTGATTACAAATGACCAGTTCTTGATCTTTGCTTTTGTTGCACCTGTAAGCTTGATGAACAAATCATCATCAATACCGTCGTTATCTGGACTGAAGTATTCTGGTGCTGTCTGAACCTTAAGCTGAGGAGGTGTTGCAGTACAAATGAATGGAGAAGAAACAGCATTTACTCTGTTACCTTTCTTATATACAACATTCAAAGTACCAGTGAATGTTCCTTCGCAAACTGTACCAGTTGAATCGGCGCCGTTCCATGTAATTGTTGCAGGAAGGTTTGCACTGTCTTTATCTGAAAGTCCGAATACTGAAGTTCCATCCTCGCGGCGAACATCAAAGTTCCAAGAAAGCAAATCTTCTTTTACAGAAGTACGAACTTCAAAGGTCTGTGTATCCAAAACCTTGTCGTTGTTTGGAGAAATACCTTCGCGTTCTGCTGTAAGGTAAATCTTTGTTTCGCGATTATCAAGAACGATACCGTTCAAATCTGTGCTGAAGCTGTTTCCGGCATCATCTGTACAGAATACTACAATGCTGTATTTTCCATCGGCTGCAATGTTTCCTGATTCATCTGTACCGTCCCAAATAACTTCGCTCTTAGCACCACTCCATGTATATTTCTTTACGCTCTTTCCTTTTGTATCACGAACATCAGCAGTCCAGAGCTTTTCTGCAGTAGACTTAGAAAGCTTGATTGTGATGTTATCCTGATTTCCATCGTTATCAGGAGAGAAGTATGTCCAAGGAAGCTCCCATTCCAATGAAGGGAATTTTGTATCGAGCTCAAATTCACCAGTTGCAGCAGCGGCAGTAGAACCGTTTGATGCTTCAACAGAAAGCTGTGCAGAATAGAAACCATCATCACAGCGAGTATTGTCATCATCGTTTCCGTTCCATACAAAGTTTGCAGGAAGCTTCTTGCTTTCACTCTTAGAGTAAACAATCTTTCCACTCTTATCTTTAATGCTGAACTTGTAAGAAGCAACATCCTTTGTCTGAGTTACAGGAGTGAATGTGATTGTATCTTTAACCTTGTTTCCATTTGGAGAGAAAGCAGTATCTGCCATAGCAAGCAAAAGCTGAGTTTCTGTTGTATCGAATGTTACAAGATCATTTGAACGAGCTTCACCGGCATTTCCTGCAAGGTCAGTTGCTGTAAGAACAAGCACATACTGTCCCTTATCTGCAATGCCACCCTTGTCGTTAATACCGTTCCATGTAATTGATTCTGGAGGATATTCACCAAGGTCATAAGTTTTTACAATTGTTGCACCATCAGCAGAACGGATTTCTGCCTTCCATGAAGGAACAGGAGCACCGTTAGATGGTGTAATCATAATCGAGTATTTAACATCAGCCTTTGAACCTGCACCGAATACTTTGTCTGAAGCACGAATCTGTGCTGCAGGTTTTTCTGTATCGAGCACGAATACAGGTGAGCTGATTTTTGCAGGAACATAACCGTTAAGATATTTAGCAGTTACGAATGCCTGATATTCTCCGTCGGCAAGCTTTTTACCCTTGTCATCAGTTCCATCAAGAACGATTGAAGAAGGAGGAACTGCTCCCTTTGTTTTCTGATTGAATGATTTTACAACCTTACCACCCTTGTCTGTAATTCCAACTTCCCATTCTGTAAGCTTGTTACCAGTTTTTTCTTCTGGAACAGGAATTGTAACATTAAGAGTGATTGTCTTGAGGCTTGAATCTGTTCCTGGAGAGAAATAGCGAGAGCCGTCAATGTAAATATTTGTAGCAGGTTTTTCTGCTGAATAAATGATGTTTGTAATTGTTGTCTGTGGAGCAACGTTACCGGCACGGTCTGTAGCACTGATTTCGTATGAGTAAACTCCATCAGGAACCTGAGACTCGTCATCGGCAATACCACGCCAGCTGAATTCTGCAGGCTCAGCATTTGTCCATTTATAAGTACGAACGATTGTTCCGTCAACAGCCTTGAATACACCAATCCATTCATCTTCTACAGAACCAGTCTGACTGATTTTGAGAGCTGCTTTAGCACCTTCACCAAAAATCTTATCTCCAGGCTGATTAAGTTCGATATCTGGAGCAACTGTATCTACAACAACTGTGTAGTCCTGAGTTTTACCAACGTTACCGTTATCATCAGTTGCAGTAACATAGTATGTGTAAGTTCCATCAGGAGCAGTTTCACCGTTATTCATTGCACCATTCCATGTAATTGATTCAGGAATCTGTACACCTTCTTTTTTAGAAATAAGCTGCTTAAAGAAAGACTTAAAGCCAAGCTTTGAAGGAAGTGCAACCTTATTTTCGATTGTACGAACAACCTCGCCGCCTTCGTTCATAATTACAAGGCTCCAGCCCTGAACATAACGCTTATCAGAGATGTTTAAAGGAATTACAAGTTCATCCTGAACACCGTCGTTATTTGGCGAAATATATTTTTCTTTTGCAAAGCCGAATCCTGCGCACAAAGCAAAAAGGATGGCAAAAGTTATAAATCTGATATTTTTCATTTTTCATCTCCTGAAACTGGGATTGCCTTAGCCTGTGGAGCTTCATCATCATCAAGCCAAAGCTGAATTACAGGTGGTGTTTCATCCTTAAGACCAAGGTTTACATCAACTCCTGCAGAAACGGCATTTACAGTATCATTGAACTGACGCCATGCAACAGAAGCAGACATTTCACTCTGGCTCCATCCGTTCTTGTTGAGGTAATCATTGTTCTTTACGTCGAAAGTAAATCGGAATGTAAGACCTACAGAAGGCATAACGTTTTTAACACCGTTAGCAAGCTCTGCAATATTAAGCTTTTCTGAAACGCTGATGAAAAGCATATCCTTTACTGCAAACTGAAGTCCCATATCTGTGATAAGATTCATGAAAGCTGGAATTGTAAAATCAAAAGAGAATCCAAGCTTGATGATATCATTCTGAACAAGTGTTCCTGCAGTACCAAGCTTAATTGTTGCAATTGTAGGAAGACTGCTTACGGCACCCTCTTTAATTCCAGGAAGTGTTGTCTGACCAAAGTTCTTACCAAGGTTCAAGATAGAAGCACCGTAGCGGAAGTCATTAAGGAAGCCAAGATTTCCATATGTGTAAACAAAACCGATGTTTGCAGAAAGTGCCCAGTCTGTACCATAGCCCCAGAAGATTCCAGAGTTAAGGTTTGTACCTACTGTAAGCTTATCTGTGATTTCCTTAGCAAGACCAAACTTAAAGTTGAAGCTGTCGCCAAGTGCCATTTCATTAAAATCAACCATTGTGCCGTTGCCGTAGCCGCTGAACACAAATCTCTTAAATGGAATGAGCATACCAAACTGGAAAGCATTGCCGTAGCGTTTGCTGTTTGATTCATCCGAAGAAAAAAGTCCTGTGTAAGCAGCATTCAAATCGATTCGCTGTTCCTTAGCAGGAAGAGCCGGATTTGCTACCATTGATTCAGGACTTGCATAGAAAAGTCCTCCACCCACACAAGATGTACCATTTACAAGCTGGCGCGGACTGGAAAGCTCAAAAAGATTGTCGCCATATACAGGCGGATTGTAAGCACTTGCAGCAGACAGAATTAAAAGAAAAACTGCAGCTGCACTAAAGAATTTTTTCATTTCTAAAAAATCTCCTTATATAAATTCTCTGTACTTTTTCTATTATAATGCCAATAATTATAATTCATTTTGCTTTTTTGTACCATAGATGTATAATTGTTCATATGAAACACAAAATCAAAATATCAATACTTGCTTTTGAACTGATTATTGCAACTCTTTTATTTGGCACACTCATGTGCGTTGTAAACAGTCTCACCGGATACAGGGAATTCAAGCAGGAACTCGAAAACATGTACGGTGATATTACAATTCAACTTGCAAAAACAGCCGCAACATATATTCACGCCGACAGTATTCCTTATTGGCTCAAGCATGGAACAGACGAAGAATGGGAAGAAACAAACAAAAAGCTTGATATTCTTACAAACACATCTGATCTTGCCTTTATATATGTAAGTGTCATTTCACCGGACTATAAACAACGCACTTACGTTTTTGATACAGTAAATCAGCTTTCGCTTGCTGCAGGAAGTACTGTTATTCCTTTTGGAAAGGTAAGCTCGCTCGAAGATAAGGATGAAGAATATATAAATAATCTTAAGATTGTTCTTGAAGAAGGTAAAAACTACACTTCGTTTACATATAAGGATGAAGGAGGCCATGTAACAACAGCAATTCCTCTGCCAAATACAGACGGAACAACTACTACAATCCTGAGTATTGTAAAGCCTATGAATGAAGTTAAAGATCACAAACGAAACTTTTTACGTTCAATCATCATTTCGGCCACAATACTTACACTGCTGTTTATTGCGCTTTATGCATTCCTGCTTTATATGGGAATTATCCGCCCTATCCTATTTGTAACTTATGAAACCTCTCATCTTGCAGAGCATCACGGTGAGCTTACAGGGCTTCTTAAAAAAATACATCACCGTAATGAAATAGGAAAGCTTGCAAAATCTGTAGAAAAGATGAGCCACGACATGAACAAATACATTGCCGATCTGACTCATGCTACAGCCGAAAAGGAACGTCTTGGCGCCGAGCTCAACGTTGCTACCCAGATTCAGGCCGACATGCTTCCAAAGGTTTTTCCTCCATATAAAAATCATTCCGAAATTGAACTTTATGCAAGCATGGAGCCTGCAAAAGAGGTTGGCGGAGACTTTTATGATTTTTATATGATTGATGATGATCACTTTGCAATGGTTGTAGGTGATGTCAGCGGAAAAGGAGTTCCAGCAGCATTGTTCATGGTAATTACAAAAACACTTTTAAAGGATGCTTCGGCTCACACCTGTAATCCGGCACAGATTTTTGAACGTGTAAACAATATTCTTTGCGAAGGAAACGATTCCGGACTTTTTGTAACATGCTGGCTTGGAATTTTAACGCTTTCTACAGGCGAGCTTAATTTTGCAAATGCAGGTCATAATGCTCCAATTATTGAAACAGGCGGAAAAATTAATTATCTGTCTACAAAACCAAATCTTATGCTTGCGGCAATGGATAATATTCCATACACAAACAACACAATCACAATGAACAGAGGCGACCGTCTTTTTATTTACACAGACGGAATTACAGAAGCCACAAACGATTATGATGAGCTATACGGAGAGAACAGACTTTTGAATATCCTTAAATCTGTTCAAGGCAAGGAAAAATCTCCGCGAGATATTCTTGATATTGTCAGAAATGATCTGGATGACTTTGTATTAGAAGCCCCGCAATTTGATGATATCACAATGCTTTCAATGGTTTATAAGGAATAAGAATACATGGATTTGACAATACCGGCCGACGATAAACAACTAGAAACTGTCCTCGATTTTATACATCAGCAGCTTCCGTCTGACTGTGAGACCGATCTTGTTTACAAAATGGATGTTGCCGCCGAAGAGATCTTTGTAAACATTGCACATTATGCATATAAAGACAAATTACCTCCGGGAGAAACAGGCACAGTCTGGCTAACATGTACAATGGAAAACGATACACTCACAATGATTTTTAAAGATACTGGAATTCCTTTTAATCCTTTGGCACGTCCCGATCCTGATATTACACTTTCGGCTCAGGAACGAAGCATTGGCGGTCTTGGCATTTTCCTTACGAAAAAATACATGGACAGCATAGAATATAAGTACGAAAACGGTGAGAATATTCTGACAATGAAAAAAATGATTTTCCGCTGCCACTAGCGCGGGGTCCCTGAGCTTGTCGAAGGGCCCTACTCTATAGTTAAGATACTATCCATTCCTGTGGCAACTAATACCTGCTTGCAGAAAGAAGATGGCTGTTTGATAATCATCTTTCCGCCAGAAGGAAGCATAAGCTTGTGTGCTAAAAGAACAACACGAAGTCCAGAGCTTGAAATATACTGAACATCCTTCATATTCAAATAAAGAGTCTGTGTCTGTGGAGCAACTTCCTTGAGCTTAACTTCAAGTTCAGGAGCAGTTCCTGTATCAAGACGGCCCGTAATAACAAGTTCTATAGAAATTGGTGTTTTGTTAATGTCTATTGTCATATTATCCTTCCTTATTCACGTTACATAGTCTCGTTAACTGCACTGCATACAACTCTAAAGCCTAAGTTGCTGCTCTTTCCGCTTGGAACGCTTCCACTGCGATGGAAAACTGTACACTGCTGAGGATCATCAAGCCAGCTTCCACCACGTTTAACATGCATTTCGCCAGAGCTTGGTCCATGCGGATTTGTCTGTGCTCCAGAAGCAAGAGTTGGCGCATAATAATCCCAGCACCATTCTGCTACGTTTCCGCACATATCATATAAATTAAGCCCGTTTGGATCTTTTGTTGCAACATCATGAGTGCGGATTCCACTATTTTCGCCATACCAGGCCACTTCATTTATATTTGTACTTCCTGCATAAGGAGTTGGTGAAGAACCGCGGCCATCACGTGCTGCAAATTCCCACTCTGCTTCTGTAGGAAGTCTATATCCGTTTGCAAGGAAATTACATACAATGCGTTTCCATACAGGACTTGTTGCTTCAAAACCACTGAGGTCTGTTGTTGTACCAATGCTGTAACAAGGAGTGAGTCCGTTTAAGCGGCTGAGCATATTACAGTAAAGAATTGCTTCACACCAGTTTACACATTCAACAGGTCTATTTTCACCCTGCAATTTTGAAGGATTTTTACCCATAACATAAGAATACTGAAGCTGTGTAACAGGAACCTCTGACATATAAAAGCCAACAAGAGTAATAAGGCTGTTCATTGTTCCAGCACCCATTACAAATTGTCCGCCAGGAATCAGAACCATCTTTGGATTCTTTCCAAGCTGAACACGAGGCTTTGCGTCACTTTCAAAAGTGCTTTCATCACCTTCTTTTATAACTTTTACCGGTACACCGCATTTTGAACAGAATTTATCTACTGCGCTCAATGCATTTCCACATTCAGTACATGATCTGAATACCTTTACGGTGCCAACAGGAAAGCCACAGTTAAAGCAAAAGTGGGCCTCTTCCGGCAGTTCTGTATTACATTTGTCACATTTCATAGGATTTATTATATCACCATAAGTCAAAATTGACTAGATTTTAAATAAAATGACATCATATAGGAAATCAATTAATGAAATCTTGTAGAAAAAACTGCTCCCGCCTAATTGTGGATTCCAAAACCGTGGGCTAGCCCACTACGCGCTACAGTGCCTTGGAACGATAAACGTTGGCCGCCTTGCGGCCGCACTGTAGAGCGTTTTTGTAATCCCCAATTTGGCTCCGCAGATTTTTTAAGACGGGATG
>JAEEGL011065567.1_pt1 | contig 15589 bp, 10 predicted proteins | sample 9134231 | NCBI WGS metagenome assembly JAEEGL01 (sample SAMN16246548, study PRJNA631951) | gut metagenome | biome: gut microbiome; feature: rumen; material: fiber-attached | host: Bos | place: Iran: Karaj | collected 2018-10
GCTGCGTGAACCCATTCTTGCACACGAGCAGGCTCACATCCGCTTAGGTCACTCGTGGGACCTCATGATTCTGCAACTCGTGACCATTGTTCAGTGGTTCAATCCCTTCGTCTATCTCTTAGGGCGCGACCTCAAGGCTGTGCACGAATACGAAGCCGACAGCGCTGTTCTGCAACTTGGCATTGATGCAAAGACATATCAACTGTTACTCGTGACGAAGGCCGTAGCTGGTAGGCTGCAGACCATTGGCAACAACCTGAGTCACCATTCACTAAAAAAGCGAATCACTATGATGCACAAGAAGAATTCCAACCGCTGGCTGATGACCAAAGGAGTCATCTTGCCAATACTGATGGCTATGGCCGTTGTGGCCTTTGCCAAACAGAAGACCGAGACTGTTCCTCTCCTTACCGTCGAGGAAGCAACGGTGTCGCTTGGTTATAAAGACACCACTCCGGTGTACGACGACAAAGACAAGATTCACTACATCGTAGAGGTTATGCCAGAATTCCCTGGTGGCGTTGAGGCTATGTACAAGTGGATTTTTGAGCATCTCAAGTACCCCGAAGAGGCTGTCAAGAATAAGGTTCAAGGCCGCGTCTTTGTCCAATTCGTCGTGGAAAAGGACGGTACTATCACACAAGCTGAAGTCAAGCGTTCGCCCAACGACCTTCTGTCCGAAGAAGCCCTGCGCGTCGTCAAACTGATGCCCAAATGGGAACCAGGCAAGGTAGGCGGTAAGCCTGTCCGAACAGTCTTCAATCTGCCCATTTTTTTCAGGCTTCCAGGAAAATGACTTGACCAAGTCAACGCCCAGCATCAATAGCCCTGCCGCGTAGCAATACACGGTGGGGCTTCATTTCTTCGTAACTGCAGCCAGCACCTATGCCGTGCCTGCTTTGTGCCTTTTGTGTATACCATTGATTATCAGTGCAAAAGGTTGTATTTCGGCACGCGGAAGTTTGCTTGTGACCCGACATAAGTCAAGAAGTCGCGCGACGGCTGATTTTCTTGACTGAGGTCAAAGAAAAGGGCGTTTTCTATGTTATTCAACATATTTTTGGCCCCTTTTCTGCTTTTTCGCCGTACCTTTGCAGCGCAAAAGAGAAATAACAGAGGATAACGAAGTGCAAAAGAGAGGCCAAGCGAGGCCAGCAATCTTGAACACATTAACAAGTTAACATGTTAACAAGTTAATTCATTAACCATCTAATTAATCATTTTAGGATAACATTTAAAAGGTAAAAGGAATTATGACTACATTAGCATCTACCATCGCATTCACCATTATGGTAATTGCAGCCATCGTCAGTAACGCATCTGTGTTCGGTCGTTTCGACTAATCCGATGGCATTTTCAAGTAAACATTATTAACCCCTTAATATTCTGGCCCGCAAGGAACTCTTTCCTCGCGGGTCTTTTTGTTCTCGTCTCCGTCTCCGTCTTCGTTTCATGAATTATGAATTATGAATTAAGAATAGTGAATTGCCCGAAAGAGAAGCGTCGCGAGAGGTTGCGCGTGAAGACTCATTTCAGCTGTCGCACAGCGCGGTCGATCATGTCCTGTGTGCCGCTGCCGTCGCTGACATATTTGACGACCATTTCGGCATACTCGATGGCTTCGCGGAGGGCATCGCTGGGCGATGGCTTTTCCTTGGCTTGCTTGAGCAATGGCAGGAGCTCGTCGAGGTCTTCGAGTTCGGGCAGGTTGCCGGGGCGCATGGTGTTGAGGGCGGCGTTGAGCTCCGTGGTCATGGCGTCGATGGCGGCTTGCGAATGGCTGCGCTCGGCATCGTCGTAGAGGGCTCGGGCGCGGTCGAACTGCTCCATGAGTCGTGCGTAGCCGTGCTTAGCCCACGGGGCGTACTCGGGCACCTTCACCGCGAGGGCGTTCCACGCGTTCTGCGCATCGCGGCGGCTACGTGCCAGCGCCATCGCTTCCTTCAGTCGGCTATCGTCAACGCCAAGCCCCTCAGCTCCTTCAGCCACCACAGGCACGGGTTCGCCTGGCATGAGGAAACGGAAGTAGTGGGTGGCATGGCGGTTGACATCATAATCGGGGATGTAACCTTGTATATTGCGCGCTTCGCGCGTAATGTCCAAAGTTGCCTCATTCCACGATTTCACGCCCTCTTTGGCCATCACCAACGGGCCGTTCATGAGTGCTCCGCACCAGGCTGGTTCGAAGCGCGTGCGGGGTTCGTTCTTGCCTGTGGCTGCCACCTCCATCTTGTCAGGGCCGAAGTCGATGTGAAGGGTGAAGGGCATCGTGACCTCAATCACGTCGTTGGGCGACCAGCGTCGCACGGGCAGCGTGACGTAGCTCGAGGGTTGGTAGCGGCTGGCTACGCTGCGTCCATTAACCTTGATGTCAAATCCTTGTGTGGCCCAGTAGGGCGTGCGGAGCTTCACGGCAAAGGGTTTCTTGGCCTTGGGGAAGGTGATGACGGAGCGTTCGGCAGGCCATGTGCAATCCTGCTGGATGGTGGCTCCCTTGGCGTCCCATTGTGCCGTCGTGGGCAGGTAAAGCGCCACCCAGAGCGTGTCCTCGCCGACGAAATAGGCCGCCTCCTGGTACTTCACATGGTTCTCGACACCCGTGCCGCCGCAGCAGGTCGATTGGGGTGTCTCGTTGCCCCACGGCTTCGAGGCGTTGAGCCCCACGGCGTACTGATAGACCACGGCGTAGTGCTCGGGGTTCACCGAGCCGATGATCTGGTTGTAGAGCACGCGCTCGTAGTAGTCCATGTAGCGCGCGTCGTCGGGATGGAAGCAGTTGAGGTCCTTGGTGAGCTTGGCCAGGTTGTAGGCGCAGCACGTCTCGTTCAGCGTAGGTTCGGGGTAGGTGGAGCGGTCGCGCCAGTCGGTGCCCACGTTGGTGCACATCGAGAGCACTTGCGTGTAGGGCTGGCGGAACATCTCTCCGTTGCCGACGCCGCCCATGGCGTAGCGGTAGCGTCCCTGGATCATCGTCCAGAAGTTCTCGGCGAGGTCGTAGTAGTAAGGATTGCCGTTGCCACGGAACACGCGCAGGGCACCCGTGACCATGGGTATGTGCTGGTTGGCGTGGCGCGTGCGGATGGCGTCGATGTTCTTCGACAGGGGCGTGAAGAAGGCGGGGCTGTCGAAGTAGGTGGCGGCTTCGAGGAGGCGTTCGCTGTCCTCTTTATTCTCGGTCATCTCCGAGAGTCGAGCCAGCACTTCTTCCATGCCGCCCACCTCGCCGGCGATGTACATGTTCCACATCTCGTAGCGGTTGCCCGGGCGTGCACGGCGTTGCTCCTGCGAGCCGCTGTCATCGACGAAGGTGCGGTAGTGCAGGCGGTTCCACACCCATAGTCCCATGTCCTTGGCAATGGTCAGGGCTTTCTTGGCGATGGCTTTGTCGTCCACGTAGTTGGCGATGTCGATCAAGCCTGCCAGCTGCTTGTGGACGCTGTAGTAGGGCGCCCACACCCATTGCTCGTTGTTGTAGGCGCGGTAGGCCTCGATGAGCACGCAATGCTGGGCGGGAATGGCGTTGAGGTATCCGTAGCCGTAGTGGGCGTAGTCCTGTTTGTAGCGGTCGAAATCCGCCCATGTCCCTTTCATCTCGCGCAGCTCGTCCTCGGGAGCCAGGTCGCGTGCCTCGCGGTAGCGTCCGAGCGTCTGGTCATAGACGAATGTGCGCTCCTGGCAACGGCGCAGCTCATCGACCATCGTCTTGATGGCGGCTTTCAGCTGAGCCCGTTTCTGGGGGTCGGCGCACGAGGCGTAGGCCATGGCCAGCGCGCTCATGTAGTGTCCGCTGCCGTGTCCCTTGAGCTTGGTCGTCGGCGAGTCCCATCCGTCGGCCTCGGGGTAGCCCTCGGTGGGCAGACCGTAGGTGTCGCGGTAGTTGTAGAGCTGTTGGCGAACGTCCAACGAGAGCAGCTGGTCGATGTCCATGTCGCGGTTGTGTGTCAGACGATTATCCCCGTTGATCACGACCTTGTTCAGCGGTAGCGGTTCTGCTACAGGTTCCTTCTCTCCTCCCTTGTGGAGGGGTTGGGCCACCACGGTCACGTGTGCCGCCACGGGGAAGCCCATCGTCGTCGTGTTGTCGCCCGTGATGTAGCCCTTCACGTCGTAGGTCGAGCCCGCAGGGTGCTGTGCGGCATCGGCCATCGCCTGCTCCGCAGCGGGTGCGGCATTGGTCCATCGCACCTGCCGGTACTCCTTCGAGCCGTCGGCGTAGGTCACCCACAGCTGGAAGGGCAGTCGTGGCACCGTACCCACGGGCGACTTCACATTCACGGCTTCGACGGCGGCGATGTCTTTGTAAACGAGATTGTGCTGAGCCAGAGCCACTACGGCGGTCAGACTAATGAGAAAAGTGAGGCGAATTTTGCGTAACATAAGGTCGATTGTTGAGTTTTATGGCGCAAATATAGTGAAAAAACACATATAATATAAGAATTATGAGCTATAAAAAATAAAAAATCACTATCTTTGTGGCCAGAAATCCACTATTCAACTCTTTTTACGCCCTATGCTTCAGATCCGCTGCAAGAACAACAACGTCACGAAGAGCTTCCCCGAGGGCTCGTCGCTGCTCGAGGTCTATCAGGAGTTCGCCGAAGAGCTCCAGATGCCCTATCCCGTCGTCTCGGCCAAAGTCAACAACACGTCGCAGGGCTTGAAGTTCCGCCTCTATCAGAACCGCGACGTGGAGTTCCTCGATGCCCGCATCCCCTCCGGCCGCCGTGTCTATACGCGTTCGCTGTGCTTCGTGCTCTACAAGGCCGCCACGGACGTGTTTCCGGGTTCGAAACTCTTCATCGAGCACCCCCTCTCGCGCGGCTACTACTGCAACTTCAAGAAGCGCAACGGCGAGGCGCTCTCCGACGACGACCTCGAAAGCATACGCCAGCGCATGCAGGAAATCATAGACCTCGACATGCCTTTCCGTCGCACGGAAGCCACCACGGAGGAGGCCATCCGCGTGTTCACCGACCGCGGCTTCTCCGACAAGGTCAAGCTCCTGGAAACCAGCGGACAGATCTACACCGACTACTACACGCTGGGCGACACCGTGGACTACTACTACGGCCCCCTCGTGCCGTCGGCTGGCTACCTCAAGGTGTGGGCGCTCGAGCGATACTACGACGGCCTGCTGCTGCGCGTGCCGGACATGCAGAACCCCAATGTGCTGGCGCCGAAAGTGGAGCAACCCAAGACCTACGAGATGTTTGCCGAGAAGGTGCGATGGGACATCATCATGCGCCTGTCCAACGTCGGCGACGTCAACAAAGCCATTCTCAAGGGCTTTGCCTCGGAACTCATCCAGGTGAGCGAGGCGCTGCAGGAGAAGAAGATCGTGAAGATCGCCGAAGAGATCGACCAGCGCTTCCGTGCCCCCGAGAACCCCATACGTCTCGTGCTCATCACGGGCCCCTCGAGCTCCGGCAAGACGACGTTCTGCAAGCGCCTGTCGGTGCAGCTGCTCGCCTGCGGCCTGCGTCCCCTGTCGTTCTCGACCGACGACTATTTCGTCAACCGCGTCGATACGCCCAAGCTGCCCGACGGCAGCTACGACTTCGACAACGTGGCGGCCGTGGATTGCGAGCTGCTCGACGATCATCTCACGCGGCTCATGCGTGGCGAGCGCGTCGAAGTGCCGGAGTACAATTTCGTCACCGGCAAACGCGAGTACAACGGCAAGCGCCTGAAGCTGCAGAACGACAGCGTGCTCATCATCGAAGGCATCCACGCCCTCAACCCCGTGCTGACGGCTAACATCCCCGATTCGAAGAAGTTCAGGATCTTCGTCTCGGCGCTCACCAGCGTATCGCTCGACGACCACAACTGGATCCCTACGCGCGACAACCGCCTGTTGCGCCGCATCATCCGCGACTACAACAAGGGCGCCTTCACGGCACGCGAGACCATCAACCAATGGCCCAACGTGTGTGATGCCGAGGAAAAATGGATCCTGCCCTTCCAGGAGACGGCCGACGTCATGTTCAACTCGGCGCTCAACATCGAGTTCGCCGTCCTGCGCACCCACGCCGAGATCATCCTTGCCTCCGTGCCCAAGAACTGCCCCGAGTACAGCGAAGCGCATCGCCTGCTGAAGTTCATCCACTACTTCATCCCCGTCGGCGACAAGGAGATACCGCCCACCTCCATCATGCGCGAATTCGTCGGAGGCTCCAGCTTCAAATACAGGTAAGCGAATACCTGTCATCAAGAAGAAAGCGCCCAACTGAGCGCTTTTTTCTTTTTAGCTTTCGTTATCGTTATCGTTTTCGTTACTATGGAGCCGTCGGCGCTTCTTCGGAGGCGCATCCGGGTGTGTTGCGTAGAGGCACTCTGCGGCGTGGCGCGGAGGATGCCGACGCATCCCTCAGGAAGGCAAGGAAAATTCTTACCTTGTTTTCCTCGTCGGGGATAATGCTGGAGTAGTAATAGTCCACCTGACCATTGTCGTACTCTTTATATTCCAGATTGTTGAACTGCACGGCCGTTCCCTTCATTTCCCAATTCGCACCATTCCAGCCCGGCAGATCGTATGGTCCGCTGCATTTTCGCAAGGGTGCGTCCATGCTCAGTGTGGCATTTGTAGAGAACTTGCAGCGATGATCATTTCTCTCATTTAAATACCAGTGATATTCGCATTTGATATTACTGATCTCGGCGGTACCGTCGGCCAGCTTGTCCAAGTTGTCGAGGTCAAAGGTGACTTTACTGATTTTCGTTTCACCCTCTGTATAGGTGGTATAGCAGTTAAAGTGCACGCCGTGCTCGTCCTCCGTCATCTCGATGAACTCGTCCTGCCTACTTACTCCAAGCGCGACGTTTCTGTAGCAGTCGAAGTATTGACTCCAAAAGGCTTTGCCCTGACTGGTCCTTATGTCGCCGGTGCTCCAAACACGGCAGTTATTGCTCTTCACATTTAAGTCGAAAGTCACCTTGACGGGAATGAAAGCTTTGTCATCGGCATTCGCTTCCTGCATCACCTTCACGGGCATATATACGCGCTCGGCCTCGGTGGAGTTCTCCACGTTTGTGACATAGCAGTATACGGTGGTCTCGCGTCTGCGGCCGGTGGTGTTGGGCTGGGCGGTGAATGTCACGGTCACGCCCGAGGTGTTCTCGGCGCTGATCCACGAGCGGTCGGCATCCAAAACTTTGTATCCGTAGCGCTTGTACGTGCCGTAGTTCACCTTCACCTTCTTCGAGCCTCCCTCGGCAGGGAAGGTGATGCTGGTGGGCTCCACGGAGACCGAGCCGAAGGTGATGAACAGTTCTTGTTGGGCTCCTTTCTGGTTTTGCGAAGAGGTAACGCTCAGGTAGTTGGAGACTTCCTTGACGGTGATGAACGCGATTTCGCCCTTGTATTCGTCGCGCACCGTCTTGCCGGAGATGGTGCACGGCTCGCCCTTTCTGGCAGTACCCAATAAGGTGTGCTCATAACCCATGCGTGAGATAGGAGAGGTTAATCTTTTCTTTTTAATGCCATAAACGTAGGTGACCAATCCCTCGGTGCCTTGAGTAACAAACATATCATCCTTCTCCAGTTTCGTCTTATCCGCGTCTGATGAGCAGTTAAAGGAATAACATCTCACATCACCCCCCATGCTGTAGATGTCATTAACCGCGCGGATGGGTTCGAGCCGTGCTGAGCTGCGATAGAACGCACCGTCGTGAAAGTCGAAGGCATCGGAGAGTTTGCCGTCTAACACATCGAGGACAAAGGTCAGGAAATCCTGTGTGTCTCCGAACCTCAAATGTTTCTCATTGAAGAACGTTTGCAGCGCGTCGTACATGTCCAGATCGTTCGACCCGGCATTACGCCTGTACTCGTACAATTTGGTGATGTCCTTGTTGCTTGTCTTTTGCGAGAGGTACTCGATGAACAGCGCCATACCATAGCCGTGATTCCTGCAGTTCAGATAATCGCGCTTGACGGGAGCGAATGATTGGATGAACAGCGGAGCATATTGGGGCGTCACTTCTTTGTTGATCACCCCTTGTTCCGACAGCTTCTCCGCCCAACTGCCGATGGATTCGTCCAGCATAGTCCAAATATCGCCGTTGATGCCGGTGTAATATTTGTCCCAAGCCGAACGCTTGTCATAGACGCGGTCGTAGATGGCGTGTAGCGTCTCGTGCACCAGCGTAGCTTTTAAAGGGTCTTTGTCCAGATTGTTGAACACCCTTTCCACATTCAGGTTCACGACGCCCCACGTGGTTTTTATCATACTGTTTACATATCCGCCCCAACCGTCGTCGTTCGTGGTGGTGATATAGTATTTGAGCGTGTCGGTCACGGGAATCATGTCGTAGCCGTTGTCGCTCAGCTTCTCGAACGCCTTGGGCAGGTAGTCCTGTATGACCTTCACCATCTCGTCCTTCTTGGCATAGTATGTGCCCAGGAAGCTCCGCCACCACTCCTTGCTCTTGACATTAAAGCCCAGGTCATAGGTCACCGTGAAGGCATATTTCGCACCGGCCCGCGTGGTGTAGGTTCTGGTCTCGGAGCGAGTAGGCATAACATCGTCTATCAGTCCCACCGTGAAGGTAATCTTTTCGCCATTTGTGGCGTCGAAATTGTCGATGGTGGCCACGCGGGCATCGTCCGACACTGTGCTCGCAATGTCAATCACCTGGTCTTGCGTCTCCCCCGTGTGGCGGTTCCAACCCTTCTGCTGCACAATCATCATCGCATCGTCGGGCGACCCGTCGCATTTCAGCGTCATCTTGATGTTCTTCTTCGTGCCCACGGCGGGCAGGCTCACCTTGTAGAACTTGGAGCGTGCCGGGCTGGCTGTCACATCGCTCGCCGTTGCATCATCCACCGTCACCTGCACGTCCTCTGTGAACGTGCCTTTAGGGAAGTTGATGCTGAAATTGCCGCGTGTCACCTTCGAGCCCTCGGGCGTCACGGTTACGGTGTTCTTGTTCGTGCTGGGGCCGGTCGGATTACTCGGGTTCGTCGGCTCCTCCGTAGGATCGTCGTCGTCCAGGATGCCGATCAAGTCCCCGGGCAGGCACGCCGTGAGGCAGAAAGCCACGGCCAAAAGGGTTGCCACTTGCAGGAAATAATGTCGTAAGTTCATAGTCAGTCGTATTTTCTAAAGTTTTCTGCGGCAAAGGTAACAAAAAAATGCATTCATCTGCAAGCAAATGCAATAAAAACTATGTATTTTAGATCAATCATTCGACAACGACTACTTTTTTGTCGTTAATGATGTTCAAACCGCGCTGTGGTTTCTGGAGGCGCTGACCGGCAAGGTTGAAGATGGAAGTCCCCTGACGATTCGTTCTTAACGTTTCATTTTTAATCATATCGATGCCTGTCGGGTCGTCATCGGGGTCAAATAGGATGTGCATTTGAGATTGGGGGTGAGTGTGGACTTAGAAAATAGCTGAAAAGTTTCTGCAAAAATGTTTGGAGGATCGGGGGAAAAAGTTGTATTTTTGCAAACGATTTGCCCCCATGAAAAACATGGCTGCTTGGGGACGAAGGATAACTTAATTATAATCAATAACAAAAAGCGGATAAACTATGAATATTTCTTTAGAAGACTTCAATGCCCTGTCGGCCGAGCGGAGCCGACGGGAGGTAAAGATAGCAACCCTGAAAATGGAACTTCAGACACAGGCCGCCAAATACAATGATCTGACGGCTGACCTGCTGAAAGAGCGCGATGCGCTATTGGACGAGGTCTTGTTGCTGCGCGAGCAGAACAACATGCTAAGGGCGGACTATGAGAACGTACGCTTCGAGAACCATTGGATGAAGCAGTACATACTGCTGTCGGTGGAGCGCGTGCGGGAATTCTTCTCGCACATCCGCGATTTCACCCTCCTCTCGGCCATCAAGTCGTTCGTGATGGACATGCTGCCCCCGAACGCCACGCCCGAACAGGTTGCCCACACGCGCGAAGTGATGCAGCTGCCGTTGACTGATGAGACGCCCAAGATGGTGAACGTCAGCGGCGACTACGTGGTGGAGAAGACGGTCGGGAACGCCGTGGGATATGTCATGCCTGGCGCTACCGGCATTTCGGTAAACGACAAGGAGAATGACGCATGACGCAGGCTGAACTGCAGAAGGCGCTCGAGGCCATCGGCAAGGGCGGCATCACGGTCAACGGCGACCTGGTGCTGAGCAAGCAGGTTGAGAACGAGATAGGCAACGTGGAGGCTGGCGGCATAGGCATCCAAAATGTGTATCATCACGAAGAGCCGGAAGGCGGTGACGACCCCTGTCTGCCCAAGGAACTCGATACGGACAACGCGAGAAAATACTTCCCGAAAGCCATTGAACGGCAATACATGCAGGTAACGGCCGATGGCAAGTACCATTGGACAGGCACAGGCGACAGGGGCGAGAATGCCCAATTGGCCTATTTCCTGGGACGCGTTTACAACTACAAACACACCGTCAACGGCAACGCAGGCGAGAACTTCCCCGAGGAGAGCCTCAACGAATTATTCGGCGTCAAACGCCTGTACTCATCCTTAACACAGGTGTATAACGCCCAAAAACGGCAACGATGGCGTGCAAAGATTGACGCTTTGTTTGTGCAAGGCTGACGCCTGGAGCACCATGGTCATCATTAAAAGAAAGGAAATATGAACGAAAGTTGTCAGACACGCCGCATGTACGGGCACAACTACGCAAGCTACGGGACCTACGAGGTGACGATCGTGGTGGCGGGCAGGCAGCCGGTCTTTGGCGAGATAGCAGGAACCACAAGGGCTGGCGGCGAAGCACCCCACATCAAGCTGTCGCCACTTGGCGAGGCCGTGCTGCGCGACGAGATTCCGAAGATACACCGCTACTATCCCATGGTTGACATCTGGCAGGTATGCCTCATGCCTGACCACTTGCATATGATCGTGCGCATCAACGGGCAGCTGCCGGAAGGTAAGCACCTGGGCATCATCATCGGGGCATTCAAGGGCGGCATCAGCCGAGCGTGGTGGCGGTTGACGGAGGGGACTGAGGCTCACGCCTCAGACACAGGGGCTCGTGGAGTAAGGGCATCACATGCCCCCGCGCCCGGCTCATCAAATGCCCCCGCGCCTGGGGCGTCAAACACCCCCGCACCCGGCTCAACACATGCCCCCGCGTCTGGGGCGTCAAACACCCCCGCACCCGGCTCAACACATGCCCCCGTGTCTGGGGCATCAGCCCCAGGCTCCCGCTCTCGTCCCCCTCTCTTCGAGCCCAATTACAACGACCACATCCTCATGCGCGACGGACAGCTGGAGAATTGGAAACGCTACCTCCGCGACAATCCCCGCCGCCTGATGATGCGCCGCGAATATCCCGACCTGTTCCGGCGCGCCCTCTGCATCGTCATCGACGGAGTCCGTTATAGCGCCTTCGGCAATTTGCTGCTCCTGCGCCAGCCAGAGAAACACCAGGTGTTCTTCCATCGCCGCACGGGTGGCGTGCCCACCGAACAAACCGATTTCTGGACTACGGAGTGCGAACGCCTGATTTCAGCGGCCATGAGCGGCGATGTGCTCGTGACGCCTGGTATTTCGGAATGCGAGAAGCGAATCAAGAACATGGCATTGGCACAGGGGCTGCGCTTGATACATGTGCAATCCGAGCCCATAGGCCGCTATTGGAAGCCCGAACGCAGCCGCTTTGAGGCCTGCGCCGCAGGGGCTCTGCTCATCTTAGCTCCATGGCCTGAGGACATGCCTTCCTTCGAAAGCGATTACGGGCGTTTCCATTATCTCAACCGCCTGGCAGGGGCTGTCTGCGCCATCGGGCATTCCACGAGCGTGGCGGTTAGGGGGGTGTGTCAAGGCTGATGCCTTGACCGCGGGGATAGTTTTTTTATAGTACATTTATGCACTATAGTTCAGAAGGACGATAGTGCGTACCTTTGCAGCAGGAATTCCAAATCGGGGTTTCTGCTGCTTTCTTTTTATAGATGTCAGTCAGCAGTCAAAAACTGAGCACGGCCCCGGGCACGAGATGAAGAACGCCTGTCTATGTCATCGTGTGAGTGCGAGAAGGCATTTTAATACCGATAATAAAAATCATGAAACAGGTATTAAATCTCACCATCGAGGCAGGTTCACGCGAATCTCACGAACCTCGCCTCATCGGAAGCATCGTGGATGAGATGCTTCAAGGCTGGAACCGCAACTCCGAATTGTGCGTCGACCTGAAAACCATCCTGCACAGCGACCGCAGGCTCCAGTACGGCAAGGCTTACCCGGGTATGCTGCGTCGCGACTGGGCGTACCACTACACCTTCACCGAGACGCTGCCCGCAATCGTCGGCAAGCGCAACCCACACGTCTTCCGCGGCCGCTACATCACGGTCACCCGCCGCGACGACGGCTCGCTACGCCCCAACTTCCGTCCGATGCCAATCGGTAAGGACTTCAGCCTCGACGCCTATGCCATCGGCGTGTGCAACGAGCTGCGCCTGGCACTCAGGGGCCTCGTAAAAGAAAAGTAAGTAACCGAGCCTCCAGTCTCAAATCTCAGTCTCAGTTAGCTTTACAAGTCACAATTCAACTCAAAACCTACTTTTATAGAACTTATAACTAATTAATAATTAGATATATATGTGTATAAACACAGGTTGTGCGGGTGGCTTGAAAACTAACTGAGACTCTGAGACTGAGACTGCGGATGACATTCAGAAACATTTAATTCTTTATAAAGCAATGAATTACGACATTTTCAGCAGCACCGCTCCGGCGATGCCTAAGCCCTCAAAGGGCACAGAATTCTGCAAACTACTCCTTTCACAGGCCTCTCAGGACATGCGCGAGCCGCTGGTTCCGATGGCTATTCCTGCGTTGGCGGCTCACTTGACGGACGTGGAGTTCATGTATTCCGACAATAAATACTACGAACTTTGCGGCCAGATGGGGCATCTCATAGGTCCTTCGGGCGTGGGTAAGGCGCAGCTTACACATCTTGTGGAGGCCATCATGAGACCGTTCCGAGACCATGATGAGACTGAATACAAGAAACTGGTGGATTGGCAGCGCCAGATGAAGACCAAAGGCGCCAACAAGGAGAAGCCCGAGCGCCCCGACGTCAGCTTCTGGTTCCCGCCTGCCGACCTGACCAACCCCGCCTTCATCCAGAATGCCATGGCGCTGGAGAAGATGGGCGGGCGCACACAGTACCTGAACCTGCCCGAGGTGGAGATGGCCGACAAGATGTGCGGCGGCCACCGTCAGGTGAGCCAGACCATCCGCAACATCTACGACCGCCAGCGCGCAGGTGCCCTGCGTGCCACGGCCGATGGCGTCACGGGCAACCCGATTCTCCGCGTCAACATGACGTTCAGCTCGACACCCGATGCCGCGCGTGCGTTCTACAAGAAGGACCTGACGAACGGCTTCTTTGGCCGCATACCCTTTGCCTACAAGGCCCGCGGCGAGCGCAAGGGCAAGATTCCGCGTCAGGGCGTGTACGACGAGGCGTTCCTCGCGCGACTCGACGAGTACATCCTGCGACTGGACAGCTGCAAGGGCCGCTTCGTGGTGAAGCCCCTGAACAAGATTGCCGACCAGCTGGCCGAGGAGATGGCGCGCCTGGCGGACCTCGCCGACGACGACATCCTCTTTGAGCTCTCCCACCGCAGCATCTTCGCCGCATGGAAGAAGGCCGCCACGCTGTGGATCCTCAACGACCAGACGTGGACGCGCAGCATCGGTGAGTTCATGGTGTGGTTCTGCTACTACGACCTGTGGTCGAAGGTGCGCGTGTTCGGCGATATGTTCAAAGGTGGCGATGCCCCGATGGAGGACGCGCAGAAGAGCGGCCCCAAGAACATGCTCGACAGCCTTGCGACATCGTTCAACGAGCAGCAGCTGGAAGCCCTGCGCGTGGATCTCGGCAAGAGCAAGCAGGGCACCCGCCATCAGCTCAACGTGTGGAAAAACCGCGGCTTCATCACCTACTCCGCGCAAACCGGCCTCTACACCAAGACCGAGGCGTACATGAAAGGAAATGGATAAGTTTGAATTGCAAAAGCTCCGCGACCTCCCCATCGAGGGGGTCGCAGGGCGACTCGGGCTCGAGGTCGTGAGGCACAAGTGCCTCTGCCCGTTCCACGACGACCACCACGCCTCGCTGTCGTTCAGCGTGCGTAGGAACACCTATAGATGCTTCGCCTGCGGAGCCCACGGCGGCGTGATAGACCTGGCGATGGGGCTCCTGAACAAGCCCTTCCTCGAGGCGTGCAAGTGGCTGGCCGACGAGCATAACGTGATAATTACGGACTGCAAGCCTCGCGAGATGCCACCGCCGAAGCCTTTCGACGCCCGGCGCTACGCCCGCTATTTCGAGCGCCCCTGGCTCTCGCCCGAAGCCTGCAAGTTCCTTTTCGATGAGCGGCGGCTCAATCCCGCTGTCGTCAGGTACTGTCGCCTCAACTCCTTCCGCGACTGGCTGCAGATCCCTTACTTCAACCGGCAGGGAGAACTCATTGGCATACAGCGCCGATACATGGGCAGCGACCCGTCACAGCCCCGCTTCCGCTTCCCTGCCGGCTCCGAGTGCGGCATCTACAACCTGCCCGTGCTGAACCTGCTGAAGCCCGGCGAGGAGCTGTGGATCACCGAGGGCTGCTCCGACTGCTGGTCCATGCTCTCCGCCGGGCACAAGGCCATCGCCATCCCATCCGCCACCCTGCTCACGCGCAAGGACATGGAACTACTCTCAACTTTCAACTTTCCGCTCGACCTTGGTCGCTCCACACTTGGAGAACTTTCAACTAAATTCCACATGTACCCCGACTGCGACGAGCCCGGCGAGCGCCTCTTCCTGCAGCTCAAGCAGGTGCTGCCCAACCTCGAGCACCACCAGCTGCCGCCCGGCTGCAAGGACTTCAGCGACTACTACCTTTCCGCCGGCTTGGCTAAGTTACCCCGCTGACTTCGCCAAGTCACCCCGCCTCCGACGTCCATACGTACAAGCCTCTACGTCCAGACGCTCAGCCTCCGACGTCTATACGTGCAAGCCCCGACGTCCATACGTGCAAGCCTCTACGTCTATACGTAAAAACTGCAGAAATATTGCAAAAAAAGTTGAGGAAATGTTTGGCGGTTTCGGGAATTTTGCGTATCTTTGCAACGTCAAAGAGGAAGGACAAAAGCGGCTGATGCAGCGCGCGATGCAGAGGACGCGAGGACGACTCCGAAACAACCGTTAACCCCTTTTCATTAACCCTTAAATCTTTTTACAATCATGAAAGAGACTATTAAGTACTCGTTGGCCATGCGTGCCAACCCCATGAAGCCCGAAGAGTCCAAGAAGGCTTATGCCACCCTCCAGAGCAACGGCGTCGTCACCCTCGACGACCTCACCGAGCACATCCGTGCCCACGGCTCCAACTTCTCCGAAGGAACCATCATCGGTGTGCTGCGCGACATGGTCGTCTGTGCCCGCGAAGCCCTCATCGAAGGCAACTACGTGGAGCTCGGTCGCCTGGGCAAGCTCAAGCTCACCATCTCCAGCGAGGGTGCCGAGACCTATGACGCTTTCTCTGAAGGCAACATCACTGCCCTCAACGTGTTGTTCGAGCCCGGCAAGGGTCTCCAGTGGAACCTCGACGAGGACGTGAAC
>JAEEGL011290769.1_pt1 | contig 15589 bp, 12 predicted proteins | sample 9134231 | NCBI WGS metagenome assembly JAEEGL01 (sample SAMN16246548, study PRJNA631951) | gut metagenome | biome: gut microbiome; feature: rumen; material: fiber-attached | host: Bos | place: Iran: Karaj | collected 2018-10
AATGCCTCCCACAAGCGGTATCGGCATCGGCATAGACCGTCTGGTTATGCTTATGACCGGACAGCAGGCTATCCAGGAGGTGCTGTTCTTCCCGCAGATGAAACCTGAAATCAAAGATTAAAAACATATATAGTTATGGCAATTCCACAGGGAAAACTGGCAATTATGGGTGGCGGCAGTTGGGCAACAGCAATAGCCAAGATACTGCTGTCAACTGAGGATTCCATAAACTGGTACATCCGTCGTGATGACCGTATTGCCGATTTCAAGCGTCTGGGGCATAATCCTGCATATCTTTCAGGTGTGCAGTTTGATGTTAACCGCATCAATTTTTCATCGGACATAAACCAGATTGTGAATGACTCTGAGGTACTGGTGTTTGTGACTCCTTCACCTTATTTCAAGAGCCACATGAAGAAACTTAAGGTAAAACTTAAGGATAAGTTCGTGGTGTCAGCCATAAAGGGTATAGTGCCCGATGACAATCTGCTTATGTCAGACTATTTCCATCGCTTCTACGGTGTTCCTGTAGAGAATATTGCCGTGGTTGCCGGTCCGTGTCATGCAGAGGAGGTGGCCCTGGAACGTCTGTCATATCTTACTGTGGGATGTCAGGAGTTGGAGAATGCGCAGGCTATAGCGCGCAAGCTTACCAATTCATATGTCAAGACATCAGTATCAGAAGATGTGGCCGGAATAGAGTTCAGCTCTGTTCTTAAGAATGTCTATGCCATTGCTGCTGGTATATGCAGCGGACTCAAATACGGTGATAACTTCCAGGCAGTGCTTATGTCAAATGCTATTCAGGAGATGAACAATTTCCTGGCCACGGCACGCCCTATGCCCAGCCGTGCAGTGAATGACTCTGTATATCTGGGTGACTTGCTGGTTACGGGTTACTCAAACTTCAGCCGTAACCGCGTGTTCGGAACTATGATAGGCAAGGGCTACTCAGTGAAATCTGCCCAGCTTGAAATGGAAATGATTGCTGAAGGTTATTACGGTACCAAATGCATGAAGGAGATAAATGAGCATTATCGGGTTAATATGCCCATTCTTGATGCTATGTATAATATTCTCTATGAACATATATCGCCGGTAATAGAGATTAAACTTCTTACCGACTCATTCAAATAGAAACAGATTCTAAAGGACTATGATTAAGATTGACATTTCACGGATTCTTGATTTCATTCCACAGAGTGAGATCAAGGCGCTTGAGCCCCAGGTGAAAGATGCCATTCTCAAACTGGAGAATGGTAATGGAGCGGGCAATGACTTTATTGGATGGATGAATCTGGCCTCAAAGAGTGATAAAGGTCTTATTGATGCCATTGAGGATACTGCTAAGGTTTTGCGTGAGAACTGTGAAGTGGTTATTGTGGCAGGTATCGGCGGTAGCTATCTTGGTTCACGTGCTGTCATAGAGGCTCTCAGCAATTCTTTCAGTCAGTCTATTATGGACGGCAGGAATCCGCAGATATTATTTGCCGGTCAAAATATAAGTGAGGATTACCTCTTTGAACTTGCTGAGTATATCAGGAATAAGAAGTTCGGCATTATAAACATCTCCAAGTCTGGTACTACAACTGAGACTGCTTTGGCGTTCCGTCTGCTCAAGAAGCAGTGCGAGGACCAGCGCGGCAAGGAGATGACCCGCAAGGTTATTGTTGCCATTACTGATGCCAAGCGCGGTGCAGCCCGTATATGTGCCGATAAGGAGGGGTATCGCAGTTTCATCATACCTGACAATGTGGGCGGACGTTTCTCTGTCCTCACTCCTGTAGGTCTGCTTCCGATAGCTGTAGCCGGATTTGATATCCGCCAGCTTTTAAAGGGTGCTGCCGATATGGAGGCATTGACCACCAGTTCAACTCCATTTGAAGATAATCCGTCGGCACAGTATGCAGCCGCACGCAATGCTCTGTATCGCAGCGGTAAGAAGATAGAGATTCTGGCTAACTATCAGCCCAAGCTCCACTATCTGAGCGAGTGGTGGAAACAGCTTTACGGTGAGTCTGAAGGTAAGGAGGGTAAGGGCATATTCCCTGCTTCAGTTGACCTTTCAACAGACCTTCACTCCATGGGCCAGTGGATTCAGGAGGGCGAGCGCACAATATTTGAAACGGTCATCTCTGTTGACAAGGTTAAGCACTCCGTTCTTGTTCCTTCTGATGATGAGAATCTGGACGGGCTGAACTTCCTGGCCGGCAAGCATGTGGATGAGGTTAACAAGATGGCTGAGTTGGGAACGCGGTTGGCTCATGTGGATGGAGGTGTACCCAATATGCGCATCATCGTTCCTGAATTGACTGAATACTGGATAGGCCAGCTTATCTATATGTTTGAGAAGGGTTGCGGCATAAGCGGTTATGTGCTCGGGGTAAATCCCTTCAACCAGCCGGGCGTGGAGGCATATAAGAAGAATATGTTTGCCCTGCTTAACAAACCCGGGTATGAGGAGGAATCAAAAAAGATTCTCTCCAGGATAAACAAGTAAAATAAGATTTAGGGAATGTCATTTTCACTCCGTAATAAAAGCGCCATCCTGTTTGACATGGATGGCGTTTTGTATGATTCCATGCCCAACCATTCCAAAGCATGGAGTCAGGCGATGGAAAAGTTCGGTATGCATATGTCTCCTCATGATGTATATATGAATGAGGGCGCTACCGGTCATGATACCGTAGTGCGCATCAGCCTGCGTGACCGCGGTTATGAGGCAACCGAGAGTGAGATTGATGATATCTACAACTATAAGGCATCTTTGTTCCGCTCCATGCCGGAGGCGCGTGTCATGCCAGGAGCGCTTGAGGTGTTCCGCAGGGCTGCAACAGCCGGACTTAAGATCCTGATAGTAACAGGCTCAGGGCAGAAAAACCTTATAGAGAGGGTACAGAGGGATTTTGAAGGCTATATCACACGTGAGCGTATGGTTACCGCCTTTGAGGTGACTCGCGGCAAACCTTATCCTGATCCTTACCTGAAAGGGTTGAGTATAGCCGGTGTGCCGGCAAGTGAGGCAGTGGTTGTGGAGAATGCCCCGCTTGGAATACGTGCCGGCGTAGCTGCCGGAATAGATACCATTGCAGTAAACACCGGTCCCCTGGAGGATGAGATTCTCCAGGCTGAAGGCCCTGTCATGCTTATGCACTCCATGCAGGAGTTGGCAGACAGGTTTGAAACTCTTTTCTGATTATTTTCCTGATGCAAGCCACTGGTCAAGCAGAACCAGTGCGGTGAGTGCCTCAACTACGGGCACTGCACGTGGTACTACGCAGGGGTCATGACGGCCCTTTGCAGCTACAGTAGTATTCTCACCTGAGCGTGTAACTGTATGCTGCTCCTGACCTATGGTGGGAGTGGGCTTGAATGCTACGCGGAACCTTATGGGCTGCCCGTTGCTTATGCCTCCCTGTATGCCTCCGCTGTGATTAGACAACATGGTAACCTGTCCGTTCTCCATGCGCATGGCGTCATTGTGTTCAGAGCCACGCTGTGATGCGGATTGGAAACCGTCACCGTATTCAAAACCCTTGGCTGCGTTTATACCCAGCATGGCTTTGGCCAGTGATGCCTCCAACTTGTCAAATACAGGGTTGCCTATGCCTGCGGGGAGGCCGCGGACTATGCATGTTACGCATCCTCCGGTAGAATCCTGCTCCTTGCGCAGTTCATGGATATACTCTTCCATCTTTGCAGCCAGTTCCTGGTCAGGGCATCTTACAGGATTGCTGTCAATGGCAATATCGGCATAATCCATATCCTTGGCGGAATCTGTGGAGTAGGGACCTATCTGTGATGTAAATGCGTTGATTTGCAGTCCAGGCAGCAGTTTCCTGAAGGCTAAAGCTGCCAAAGCGCCGGCTACGCATATCGGGGCGGTAACACGGGCCGATGAACGGCCGCCACCACGCCAGTCACGTATTCCGTAGCGTTGTTCCCATGCATAATCGGCATGTGACGGGCGGAACAGATCCTTGAGCTCATCATAATCAGATGAGTGCTGGTCATTATTCCTTATGATAAATGCTATGGGCGCTCCTGTTGATACTCCGTCAAGCAGACCTGACAGGAATTCAACCTCATCCTTCTCCTGACGGCCGGTAGTAACAGTGCTCTGTCCGGGACGGCGGCGTTGCATGCACAGGCGTACATAATCGGTATCAACGGTTATTCCTGCGGGGAAACCGTCAAGCACACCACCTATGGCGGGACCGTGGCTCTCGCCGAATGTGGTCAGGGTAAGAATTTGGCCCAGCGTATTCATATCTCTTTATTTTTTGCAGTCGCCGTCGCAGTTACAGTCTTCACTGCCGCATTCGCCGTTTGAGCAACCGCCGCTGCAACCTTTGCATTTGGGGTGCAGGATAGCGTCAATCTCCTCCTGTGTGGCAGGGCGTGATTCTAGGATAATGCCCTTGAAGGTGAGATCCTCACCGGCTAAGGGGTGATTGAGGTCAACGGTAACTTTATCATCTGTTATATTGGTAACGGTAGCGTTGAATGTCTGCTGACCATCGCTCAAGGGGATTATCGCACCCACTTTCACGTGCTCATCGTCAAACACTCCGTCACGAAGGAATATGCCTTTGTCAAGCTCCAGGACATTCTCCTTACTATACTCTCCGTATGCCTTGTCGGCTGGAACCTCAAACTCAAAGCTTTCACCTACTGCAAGTGAGCCTACGTTGCTCTCAAAAAGGTCAAGGGCGTAGCCTATGCCTGTGATGAATATAAACGGACGCTCGCGTGTGGCACTCTCATACTTGTATAACTTACCATCTGCGTCTTTGAGCATCAGGTCATAAGTAAGGCTTATATACTTTTTCTCCATTTTTTATAATTTGGCGCAAAGGTAGTAAAAGAAAATTGAGAATTGAAAATTGAAAATTGAGAATTGCCATCCGGCGGGTTATAGGGGCACAAAAAGAACCGTCCCTTTTGTGCCCTTATTTGAGATTTTGAAGTGGAAGCGCGTAGCTGGCATTTGGTGCATCACAGCGGGCTATGTTGGCTATGGTCGGGGCAAGGACGCTGATAGAGATAGGCTCATGGTTCACCTCGGAGCGTATTCCGTTGCCATAGAGTATCATGGGGAATGGTTTTGCTGTAGGTTTCCGGTAAAGTACAGTTTCGTTCTTTTCATCAGATATGCCCCATCCAGGGATGGCTTCAATGATTATGTCACCTGAATATATGGAGTTGAGTCCGTTGCGTTTACGTACAGTCTCCATATCGGGGATAGTTGACATAAGGTTACGCATAAGCAGTACGCTCCTTATTCCGCTTACCTGTACCAGCAGGTCAACGCTGCTCTCAAGTACCTCATGCAACGTAAGCCCCTGGCCCTCAATGAAATCGTGATCCAGATACAGATGGTTGCGGTAGAATGTCTGGAGGTAGTTGCCACTACCGTACTTGGCTGAAAGGTACAGGTTGAGCAAGGCGGCTGTTCGCTCCATGCTTACCTGTCCGGTGGGGATTCTGGTTCCACCCAGTTCCGGTACGGTGCTTTCTATGTAACCGGTTGATGTGAGGAAGAAGAGTACATTGTCCAGCCCGATCTTAGCTGTAATGGCTTGTAACAGTTCTGATATGGTCTGGTCCAGACGTACATATATATCCTGCTGCTCAAGTGACCATACGGTATTGGGAGTATGCTTGAAATTGCCGGCATAATATGTCAGGGTGAGCAGGTCAGGAGTGTCGTCATTTCCCAGTTCCATCTCATCAATGGATGCCAGTGCCATTTCCGTAATGCGGTCATTGGCAAACGGGGTTGTACGCAGGTCCCATACGTCATTCCTTTTAAATGTATAGGAGAACGGACGGTATCTCTCGTCCTCAGATTTCTGTACATAAAAACCGGTTGCAAACACAGGATCCCACTCCAGTTTTTTCCATATCGGTTCATTGTGTGAATTAACCCATTCCGGCAGTGCTCCGTAATAATCGGACGAACTCCAACGGCCATCGTCAGAATTGATCCAGAGCACCACATCAGGATCATGTCCTGCAGCAAGTATTGCCGCATCCCTCTCAATGGCTATGGAACATACCTTGGAACGGCTGGCTGATCCCAGTTTTATCTCATCGGCCAGATTGGTTGCAAGCAGCCTTTTGGGTGAAGACATCTCTATTGTGTTGATACCTTTGCAGTTGCTGTCATCAACCGGAGATGACGGAAGTTGCGTATCGGGGTTCATCCATTGATCAGCTACAATCCCGTGCTGGAATGGAGATGCACCCGTATAGATGGAGGCTATGGCCGATGCCCTATCGGTGTTGTCGTAGTCAAAAGTGGCATCTGTGCGGTTGTATCCGTCAATCCACAGGCGTTTCAGACCATCGGAACCGATAACAGGCAGCATCTTTTCAAAACACTCCTTGTCAAACTGGTCAATCACTATTCCTACAACAAGTTTCGGACTCTTCTCCGGTTTGGCTTCAATGACTGAAGGAAACATGAGGGCTGCAATCATAAATGTAGGAATATGGGCGTTGAAAGCAGAGGGATTCTGTATCTTGCTTATTCTGGAAAGAAGCTGGTACAAGGAATTACATATCAATCTCAAATCAAATGTGCCTATCAAAAGCAGTGTGGCAGGTTCAATTGTCTGTGGTATGGCGGGAGATAATATCAGGAAAGTAGTGCATATTACGAATTCACATATCATGAAAACAGATATCTTTCCCTTTCTTATTCTACTGATAACGAATGGCAGGAAGATAAGAGGTAACGGGTTGAGGCATATTACCAGCCAGTTGGAGTCAAGCGTAGGATGTTCAGAGAAAAAGAACATCAGCGCTACTATGATACCTGCTATTCCCTGTATTCCGAATAAAATGACATCAACCAGCCAGAAAGCTTTTTGCTTGTACCATCCGATGAGGGAAAGGAGTAGTACAAGCAGAAATAAGATAAACATTACTTGAATGGGAGTGAATAACGGTTTTCCGAAATCAACTCCATGAGTAGGATTTACAAGGTTGCTTGTATGCAGGACCAATGGCCTTTTATTGCCTGCGGTATCCGTTATTACCGCATTCGATGCCAGTTTCATAAGGTAAGAAGGAGCAAAAGCTTCCTGTCTGTAACCCGTAGGGAGATCTCCTTCCGCTCCGATTATGAGGTCAACTGCAAATTCACTCCACGGACGTACACTTGTATGTTCGGTCAGTATGTCGCGGAATGTCAGGGGCGCATCAGGCGTATCATATGATACTGTACCCGCAATGCATTGTTCAATTTTGTCAATGGCCATTGTGGCGCAGTTGTTGAACAGGAAGTTATATCGGTAAACCCTGTTCTCCGGGCGGCTGTTTTCAATCAGGAGAGAATACAGCCTTTTTGATTCATCCTGATTGAGATTGAGTAGCTGCGCATATACTTCAGAGCCACGTTCGCTGTATTCACGCAGGAAAGAGGTCAGACGGGTAGCTCCAAGGATGTAGTCAGTCTTGCCAAGAGTGAAGCGCCATACGAAATGGGGAGTGTTGAAATCAAACAGCCCGTAGTTGAATACCGCGTCAGTGCCGTTGGTTACATCCTCTATCCATATGGCGGTGTGTCCGTACAGCTCATAAATGGCTTTTCCGGGCTCACATGTGAGCAAATATGCGTTTATGCTGTCGTTCTGTGCCTTGACTCCCTGAAAAAGCAGGGTGAGTGCAATCAGAAACATGGATATTCTCTTCTTCATTTATTTTATTTTTGGCAAAGTTAGTAATTTTGCGCTCAGTATGAAACTGTTGCTTGATTTTGGAAATACCCGCGTTAAGGTTGCTGTCAGGGATGGTGATGACCTGCGCCAGATATATTGCGGCCCAGTGCTTCTGGATCATCTTTCAAAAGCAGTTGAGGGGCTGGAAATAGATGGCGGAATGTGGTGTTCCGTGCATCCGTTGGATTCATCTGTACAGGCATGGATGTCATCCCTTGGCCTTTCTGCGCTTACTGCAGCTACTCCCATACCCATAGGTAATGATTATTCCTCTCCCGCAACATTGGGAATGGATCGCCTTGCCGCAGCTGTGGGTGCGTGGTCAATTGGGGCAGGTAAGGATCTGCTCGTAATAGATGCGGGTACAGCCATAACGTATGATTTTGTATCGGCCTCCGGGGTTTACAAAGGTGGTAATATTGCTCCGGGTAAGGATTTGAGGTTCAAGTCATTGCATGAACATACGGGAGCACTGCCGTTGGTCGGATACAATGGCGTAGCTCCGATGTTGGGAAATAATACTGAAACGGCCATCCGCAGCGGGGTGATGAACGGCATCAGGTATGAAATTGAGGGGTATATGGAAGAATTGGGCTCCTTATTTCCTTCTCTTTTGGTTTTTTTAACCGGAGGTGATGCTGAATCCTTTGATATAAAAGCCAAAAGAAGTATTTTTGCACTTCCAGATCTGGTCCTTCGCGGGCTGGCCCGGATTGTTGAATACAATGAAAGAGGATTTTAGAATCAGAATAGCTGTTTGGGTGCTGTTCATTTACTGCCTGATTCCACTTTACACCAATGCGCAGAGTGGCATAAACTCTCCATATTCAAGATACGGAGTGGGCGTGTTGTCAGAACAGTCTTCCGGAATAGCCAAGGCTATGGGTGGAATCGGTGCAGGTTTCCGTCAGGACAATACCATTAACCTCAAGAATCCGGCATCATATTCTACAGTAGATACACTTACTTTCATTGCTGATTTGGGCTTGGCCCTCCAGAACGGTAACTTCAGTGAGAATGATGTTAAGATAAACGCTCACAATGCATATGTGAGCCATATAGCCATTCAGTACAGAATACTCCCCAAGGTCGGTATGACATTAGGCGTGATGCCTTTCTCAAATGTGGGTTACAGCTTCTCCTCAACTGAAACTATACGCAGGGATGAAGACGGAGTGATAACCTCTACCAATACTTATTCCGGTACCGGCGGACTGAGGCAGTTCATGGGAGGATTTGGATGGCGTCCTACCGATTGGCTGTCAGCAGGCGTTAACGTGTCGTATCTTACAGGAGATATTAATCACTATGTCTATAACCGTTATTCAAGTTCAGATGTACAATCCAGGACTCTGTTGTATTCAACGGATATGGCTGCTCTGAAACTGGATTTCGGATTACAGGGAACAATCCGTCTCGGCGAGAATACTCTTGTGCTGGGTGCTACATTCGCTCCGGCTCAGAAACTGGAGAGCGAGACTTATAAGACAGATATCCACTCAGTCAGTGATACAGTGGAGATTGCTGATGCATTCTCTCTTCCTGAACTTCTGTCCGCAGGATTCACATATAAGTGGAAAAACCGTATGGTTGGTGCCGATGTCTCTTATCAGACATGGTCAAAGGCCAGTTTCTTTGGTGAGAAAAACGGTCTTGACAGACTGTCGGCTTCAATGGGATTCATGATCAGGCCGGATGAGTCAAGTAAGAATCTGTTCAAACGTTCCTCATATCAGCTTGGCCTGAATTACTCACAGCCGTATTTTAAGGTGGGTGATAACAAGGGCCCTATGCAGTTAGGTGTCAGTGCAGGTATATCCTTTCCTATCAACACGGCTTATAACAGTATGTCATATCTGCATATATCAGGAGAATATGTCAGGGTGGAGCCTATGGCAAAAGGTATGATAACTGAAAACTATCTCAGGATCAATATCGGAGTGACGTTCATGGAACGTTGGTTCATGAAATTGATGGTGGATTGATTTAACCAAATATGTGTTTATTATATCTTATTAGTGAGAATTAAAGTTACGGATAATATGAAAAAGTTTGGAATGATTGCCCTTGCGCTTGTTTCAGCCATGGGTGTTAACGCACAGAAAGGCGTAGAAGACGGTTCTCGTTACGGTCATGGTCAGGATAGTATCAATACCTGGCGTAACATCAGTATGTATCAGGAGTATTATAAGACCAATGATTTCAAGGAGGCATATGAGCAAGGCTGGAAGGAAGTGTTCCGCGATGCTCCGTTGGCATCAGTCAATACATACAATTATGGTGTCAAGATTCTCCGTTCCCTTTACGGTGACGCAAGAAAGGCCAAGAATGATTCGTTGATGGCCAAGTATTCAGAAGAGTTGTTCAAAGTGTATGAACAACGCTTGAAATATCTTGATAAGCTCAATGAGATAGCCAAGAACAAGATGACAGAGGCTGAGTTGATGGGTCAGTATGGACATGACTACACATCATACAACCCGAGGGTTTCTGTTTCAAGGGCATATGAACTGCTCAGAAGAGCTGTGGATCTTGGTAAGGGTAAGAGTCAGTATTATGTACTTGAAGACCTGATGAGGGTTTCAGCTCAGCGTTATTCCAACAAGAAAGACAATGAAGAGTATCGTGAGGACCTTATCCAGGATTATCTGGACTGCTCAAGTTATATTGATGAGGTCATCGCCATGCAGACAGATGAAAAGCGTCTGGAGGCTGCCGTTAAGACAAAGGAGAATATTGACGGTCACTTTGTAAAGAGTGGCGCAGCTGACTGCGAGAGCCTGCAGAATATTTATGCTCCCAAGATTGAAAACAAGAAGGATGATCTGGAGTATCTGAACAAGGTGGTTAAGATAATGTCTATCTTCAAGTGTGAGTCAAGTGATGCATATTTTGCTGCAGCTGAGTATGCTCACGGACTTCAGCCTTCTGTTCAGACTGCCATCAGTCTTGGAAACCTTTATGTAAAGCAGCGTGAGGATCTTGACAAGGCTCTTGAGTATTACAATCAGGCTATTGAGATGGATGATGACAAGATGAGCCTGGCTGACACATATTACAAGATGGCCAATATCTACTTCTCAAATAAAAAGTATGACAGCAGCCGTTCATGCCTGCAGAAATGTCTTGCCAATAATCCCAACAAGGGTGAGGCTTACATCCAGATGGCAAACCTTTATGCTGTCAATTATGAGTGGACCAAGGAGGATGCTTTGAACCGTTGCTCATATTATGCAGTCATTGACAAACTGGAGCAGGCCAAGAGGGTTGATCCTTCTGTTGCTGATAAGGCTAATGATCTTATAAAGAAGTACAAGGAGCAGACCCCGCAGGTGGATGCCCTGTTTATGTTAGGTTATAAGCCCGGTGATCAGGTTGAAATCAAAGGCTGGATAAAAGAGACTGTTACTATCAGGTAAATGATACATACCACCGGTCTTGCACCGATGAAATACAGAACGTACCTGACAACCGTAATCATTACGGTTGTCATGTCGTTTTTCTGCCCTTCATGTGGAAAGAAGGACAGACAGTTGGGGGCGGCTATAACAAGCCGTGACTCAGCATCGGTCGTAACAACACGTGGCGTGGATATGCTGATATCAGAAAATGGTATCATACGCTATCATGTGATAGCAGAGGAGTGGAAGATGTTTGACAAGATGAACCCTCCGTTCTACAGTATGGAACAGGGAGTCCTGTTGGAGATTCTGGACTCAGTGATGCAGGTGGAATCCATGCTTAAGGCTGATACGGCTTATTATATGAACAAAACCAAGATATGGCACCTGATAAGTAATGTCCACGCTGAGAATGTAAAGCATGAGGAGTTTGATACCCAGGAACTTTTCATAAATAACGGCAGCAACAGAATGTATTCAGACAGTCTAATACACATAAAACAGGAAAAGCAGATTCTGGTGGGTCACGGTTTTGAATCAAACACCAGTCTTACAGAATACACCATACGTAAGACAGAAGGTGTCTTTCCGATAACAGAAAGCGAATGAGTCACACTTTGGTCATAATGCTGGTGGCGTTGTTTTTTTCAGCTCTTTTCTCAGGGCTGGAAATAGCGTTCGTGTCGGCTGACAGACTAAGGTTTGAGATGGATGTGGAGCGGCATACGTTCAGTTCCCGGCTGCTTGAACGCTTCTTCCGTAATCCCAATATCTACATCTCCACTATGCTGGTGGGCAATAATATAGCACTTGTCCTCTACAGCACGATGATGGCGCACCTCATTGAGGCGTTGCTGGCAATGATTCCCGGTTTTTCCATTGCCAATGACTTCCTGCTTATCGTGATTGAAACTCTTGTTTCAACTGCAATTGTCATCGTAATAGGGGAGTTCGTGCCTAAAACCCTGTTCCGCTCCAATCCTAACGGGAAACTGAACATTCTGGCTTTCCCTATTTACCTGATATACATAATCCTCTATCCCATCTCTCTCTTTACTACCTGGCTTTCACGTATCATTCTAAGGATTATAGGGGTAAGGATTGACAGAGAAAATACCGTCAAGGCTTTCTCAAAGGTTGATCTGGATTATTTTGTCCAGTCCGGTCTGGCAGGAACCAATGAAGACAGTCAACAGGATTCTGAAGTGCAGATTTTCCAGAATGTGCTGGATTTCTCAAATGTCAGGACGCGTGACTGTATGGTGCCGCGAAATGAGGTATGCGCGGTGGAGAAGGAGGTTTCATGGAATGCCTTGCGTGAGAGGTTCATTGAGACCGGTTATTCCAAGATTCTGGTATATGAAGGTGATATGGACCATATCATTGGCTATATACATTCATCGGAACTGTTCCGTCATAAGAATGACTGGCGTGAACATATCCAGACAGTTCCCTTTGTTCCCGAGACACTTGCCGCACAGAAACTTATGAAACAGCTCATGGCGCGTAAGAAGAGTCTGGCCGTGGTGGTTGATGAGTTTGGCGGAACATCGGGAATAGTATCACTTGAGGACATAATAGAGGAGATATTGGGCGATATTCAGGATGAGCATGACGTTACCAATCTGATAGCCAAGAAGACTGATGACGGCTGGCTGCTGTCCGGACGCATGGAGATAAGCCGTGTAAATGAGATGTTCGGTCTTGATATTCCTGAATCCGATGAGTATATGACTGTGGGAGGTCTTATCCTCAGTAAGGCAAAGGGCTTCCCGAAAGTGAATGAAAAAGTTACGGTAGATGATTATACATTCCGTGTCCTTAAGAAGGGAGAGACCAAAATTGAACTTATAGAACTGACTCATAAGCCTTCTTGAGAGGGATTAGCGCATTAAATCTAATAAATAAGGTGAGTAATTGGCATTAAAGAACATTTTTTAGTAATTTTGTGCGCTTTTTGCACGCATGTGCGTGTATGCATAGGTAAAAACGAATAAAAAACAATAATAAAAAATGGCAACATTACAGAAAATCAGAAGCAAAGGACCACTGCTTCTTATCGTTATCGGCCTTGCTATGCTGGCCTTTATCCTTGGTGACGCTTGGAAGATTATCCGTCCTACCCAGGGCATTCAGTTTGTCGGATCAATTGATGGCAAGAACATCTCTGCATTGGATTTCCAGAAAGAGCTGGAGAACTATACTGAGGTGATAAAGTTTGCAAATCAGAATAGTGATCTCACTGAAGATCAGATGAACAGTGTCAGAGATGAGGTTTGGGCCATCATGGTTCGCAATCAGATTCTTAACAAGGAGGCTGCAGCAATAGGTTTGACAGTTACTGATGCTGAGGTAAAGGATGTAATTGAGCGTGGGACAGATCCTATCCTTGCCAATACTCCGTTCAGTGGCTCGGATGGTAAGTTTGATGCTGATGTTCTCAAAAACTTCCTTGCTTTTTATAATGAGCTTGACGGTACCAATATGTCATATGATGAGTACAGCTATTATCAGAGCATGTACAACTATTGGCTTTTCATTGAGAGTGATATCAAGTCAGGTCTGCTTTATTCAAAGTACTCTGCACTTGTAAAGGCTGCTCTTGTGACAAATCCTGTAGCTATGAAGGATTCATATGCTAACCGTGTTAACAGATATGACGTTCTGGTTGCAGCTCTTCCTTACAGTTCACTTGCTGATGCTGATGTCACTGTAACAAATGCAGACATCAAGAAGACATATGCTGAGAATAAGGAGAGCCTTTATAACTACTCAGAAACTCGTGATATCTACTACATAGACTATGAGATTGAACCAAGTCAGGCTGACCGTGAGGCTCTGCTTGCTGAGGTTAATGAGATTACTACCCAGCTTGAGGAGATGGATGGAGACTATGCTTCTTTCCTGCGTCGTTCTGATTCAGAAATCGCATACAGTGAGGTTCCCCGTTCTGCCAAGAATCTTCCGGATGATGTAGCTGAAAGGCTTGATTCTGTTAACAGTCTGGGCGTTTTTGGCCCCTACTACTGCGGTGATGATGATACATACAATACCTTCAAGGTGCTGAATACCGTGAATGGATATGATTCCATCCAGTTCGCCATGATTCAGGTAATAGGTGAGGGTGAAGAATTTGACAATCGTGCAGACAGTATCCTGAATGCAGCCAAGAAGGGAGCTGATTTTGCTGAATTGGCTACCAAGTATGGTCAGACAGCTCCTGAAAACTGGATGAGTGCCGATACATATGAGCCTGCAACAATAAGCGGTGACAATGCTTTGTATCTGAATAAGCTTAACAGCATGAAGAAAGGTGAGGTTGCTGTATTGAAGATTTCAGGTGCTAATCTTGTCATCAAGGTTCTTGATACCAAGACTCCTCTTAAGAAATATGATATAGCTATCGTTAAGCGTCCTGTAGAGTTCAGTGAAGAGACCAGTAATGACGCTTATAACAGGCTGAGTGCATTCCTTTCACAGAATACAACCCTTGATCAGCTTAAGGAGAATGCTGAGGACTCAGAGTTCAGACTGCTTTACTATCCTTCATTTGAGAACTACAGCTACAACATCAGTGGCGTAAGCCGTTCACATGAGGCTCTGCGTTGGGCTTTTGAAGCTAATGAAGGTGAGGTATCACGTATATTTGAGGTCGGATACGCCAATGATCATCTTCTTGTGGTGGGTGTTGACAAGATTAACCAGCGCGGATACCGTAGTCTTGACGATGCTTCAACAGCCATCTCTTATAAGGTTCTGTTGGACAAGAAGGCAGAAGTCCTTGAGGACAAGCTTGCAGGTCTTTCTTTTGATGAAGTCAAGAAGATTGACAACATTGTTCTTGATACGATAAAGTACTGCAATTTCACTAACAACGTATTTGTGTCAGCATTGTCTTCAAATGAGCCTGCATTGGGTCCCAGTGTGGCAAAACTTGAGCAGGGTGAGCTGTCAGCTCCTATCAAGGGTGACAACTGCGTATTCGTAGCTGAAAAGATTTCGGCCGATGAAGAAACAGGAAGTGGATTCAATGAGGATTTGGAGAAGTCACGCTTGCAGTCAATCGCCGTAAGCAATATTCCTAGCTCTATCTTTGAGGCTCTTTACTACAATGCTATGGTGGTGGATAACCGCTATAAGATTTTCTGATGCGGCGCATCAGAAAATCAATTGAAAATTGAGAATTGAAAATTGAGAATTAATAGCAACGCATCTGCGTTGAGATAAATAAATCCAGTCGATTAATCGGCTGGATTTTTTTACGCAGGTTCTGCGTATTAATTTTCAATTTTCAATTCTCAACTCTAAATTTGAACAATTGATGCTTGGCATCAATTGTTTTCCGGACGCAGCTTACGGACAACAGCGCCAGTCTGCCACATCTCGCTGTTACGCAGGGCAGCCAGTTCCTTCTCAAGACCCTCACGATAGCCGGGCTTTGAGTTGCTGTCAATAGAGATC
>JAEEGL011740288.1_pt1 | contig 15589 bp, 12 predicted proteins | sample 9134231 | NCBI WGS metagenome assembly JAEEGL01 (sample SAMN16246548, study PRJNA631951) | gut metagenome | biome: gut microbiome; feature: rumen; material: fiber-attached | host: Bos | place: Iran: Karaj | collected 2018-10
CCGGCACGCCTGCCGGCCATCAGCCTCTGATGAGGATCAACAGATAAACACCTGCCGAGCGTCGCGGACTCCTTCGGCTTCTCGGAGAAAGACTCGTCTCCGCCGGCAAGGATAGCGTTGAGCACGATACCTACGATCGAAGCGATCGCGAGTCCGGAGAGGCTCACGTTCATGGAGCCGATCGAGAAGCTGATCGCTCCGGCTTCCGAATACTCGATGCCGATGGTGAGGCAGAGGATCAGCGCGGCGATGATGACGTTGCGGCTCGCCTGGAAGTTGACCTGGTTCTCAACGACGTTGCGCACGCCGATGGCTGCGATCATGCCGTAGAGGATGATGGAGACGCCGCCGATCGTCGCTGCCGGCATGGAGGTGATGATCGCCGCGAACTTCGGGCAGAAACTGAGGACGATCGCGTAGACGGCTGCAAGCTCGATGACGAGCGGATCAAATACTTTGGTGAGTGCAAGGACGCCGGTGTTCTCGCCGTAGGTCGTATTCGCGGGCGCGCCGAAAAGGGACGCGATCGCCGTGCCGACGCCGTCGCCGATGAGCGTTCTGTGAAGGCCGGGATCCTCGACGAAGTCCTTGCCGACCGTTCCGCCGATCGCGTTGATGTCGCCGATGTGCTCCATCATCGTCGTCAGGCCGATCGGGATGATCGAAATGACTGCAGTGAGGATGAGACCCATGTCAGCCTTGCTGCCGATGAGGGAGAAGACCGTCCTGTCAGCATCGATCGGAAGGCCGAGCCAAGGGGCGCTCGCGACGCCGCTGAAGTCCACGTTACCGGTCAGGGCTGCGACGAGGTAGGACGCGATGACACCGAGAAGGATCGGGATGATCTTGATCATGCCCTTGCCCCAGATGTTGCAGATGATGACCACGGCGATCGCGACCAGCGCGATCCACCAGTTCTGATTGCAGTTATTGATCGCGGAAGGAGCGAGGTGCAGGCCGACGCAGATGATGATGGGGCCTGTCACGATCGGAGGGAAGAATTTCATGACCTTGCGGCTGCCGTACGCTTTGCACACGAAGGACAGGATGAGGTACATGAGACCGGCGCACGCGACGCCGATGCACGCGTAAACGAGGCCCTGCTGCTCCGTGTAGCCGGCAGCGACCGCCGCCTGTTTCACGATGGCATATCCGCCGAGGAAGGCGAATGATGAGCCGAGGAAAACGGGGACCTTGCGGCCTGTCACGAAATGCATGAACAGTGTCGCGATACCCGCAAACAAAAGTGTCGTGGAGACGCTGAGTCCCGTGAGGATCGGCACAAGGACAGTTGCGCCGAACATGGCGAACATGTGCTGCAGACCCAGAATCAGCATTTTGGGAACGCCGAGTTCCCGCGCATCGTAAATTACCTTCTGATCGTTCATCTGAATACTCCTTCCCGGATGCTTATGCCAGAGCCGGCAATGATTCTATTATAAATCCTCCCTTACGTCAAGATGATCCGGCGGGGATACCGCCGGATCATCTTATGGCCGGAAACTGCTGCCGGTCTTTATCATTTTTCTTCTTCCTTATGCATCCTGGCGAAGACCATGTCGTAGCCGTCGTTGCCGTAGTTGAGCGAGCGGTTGACGCGGCTGATCGTCGCCGTGGACGCCCCTGTCTTCTCCGCGATCTTCAGGTATGTGTCATGGTGCCGGAGCATGGATGCCACTTCAAATCTCTGCGACAGCGACAGCACTTCATTGACCGTGCACAGGTCCTCGAAAAAGTCGAAGCATTCCTCCGTGTTCTCAAGGCAGAGGATCGCCTCGAAGAGATGTTCTACCGCCGGTGTCCTGAGTTTGTTGTTCATCATTTCTCCCACCATTCTAAAGCGCGCTGCACTGGCAGCCCGTCCGGGCTGTTCCGGCTGCTCTCCCCTGCCCGCGGCGCTTTTTCGCAGCCCGGGGAGGCGGTTTGTTTCCCGCCGGAATCTTTCACACAGTAGAATTTTACCATTTTAATGTTTTAAAGTAAAGAAGTGTACCGCCGAATTGTCCTTGCGCGAGGGTGTTTAAATTCATTTTTCCGCGACTGCGTATATTGTAGGACGCTAACTATTCTTAATTTGTATATCTCTATTTCAAAACCCTCGAAATGCCGCATTCTTACTATGTTTTCCTTTACTTTTAGCCGCGTTTGTGCTAACTTGAAATTGCTGACGGCCTGATGCTGACTGCCGGCAGACTAATTTCTATACTATTTGGAGGTAGCGATACATGAATAAAGGTACTGTTAAATGGTTTAATAACCAGAAGGGTTACGGCTTTATCTCCGATTCGGAAGGGCATGATGTCTTCGTACATTATTCCGGACTGAATATGGAAGGCTTCAAGTCTCTCGATGAAGGTCAGCAGGTTGAATACGACGTGATCCAGGGCGAGAAGGGCCCTCAGGCTGTCAACGTCACAAAGCTCTGATCTGTGCTCTGCGGGGCAATTGCGCAGCGCCCGCACAATCGCTCTGACTGCAGGCATATTCTTTAATATACAGCATCTATATTGGGATTACGCAATCGTCATGAGATAATTGGATCCAATGAAAAACCTCCGCGGCAGCGGAGGTTTTTTTCAGCACCTTTTCATCAGTTCATCCAGCGACAGGTCCCCTCCGAACAGGTCGAGGGCACTGCCGACCGTCACGTCCAGAAGTCCGTCCGCGTCCTGCCGGATCCTGTCGAGGTCGGCGAGCTCATGCACGCCGCCGGCGTAGGTCACGGGAAACCGCGTTTTTCTGACAAATCTTCCAAGGATCCCGATCAGATCCGTCTCGATCCCTCCCCGCTTTCCTTCGACATCCGCCGCATGGATCAGGAATTCGTCACACGACGAAGAGAGGCTCTCCAGCGTCTCCTGTGTCACAGCCAGCCGCGTCATCTTCTGCCACCGGTCCGTCACGATATAGTATTCGCCGCTCTCCCCTCCGCGCCGGCATGAGAGGTCCAGAACAAGCCTTTCCTTCCCGACGGCGCTCACCATTGCGGACAGGCGCTCCTCATCAAGCTGCCCGTCCCGGAACACGTAGGAAGTGACGATCACGTGAGCCGCTCCCGCGCCGAGGAACTTCTCCGCGTTCTCCGGCGTGATGCCGCCGCCTGCGTCGAGCCCGCCCGGAAACGCCCGGAGCGCGCTCAGCGCCTCCCTGACATCCGCATCATAAAAAGGGTCTCCCGCTCCGTTCAGCAGTATGACGTGGCCGCCGGAAAGGCCCTTTTCCCGGTAGATCGACGCATAGTAAGCCGCGCCTTCGCGCGACACGAAATTCTCGCGGACGCCGCCGGCGTCCTCCGCGGACATGCCTACGATCTGCTTGACCGTGCCGTTATGAATGTCGATGCAGGGACGGATCCTCATATTCCGTATCCTTATGAGCGCTCGATGAGCGCTCCCTCGCGGTATGCGCAAAGGAGTTCTTCCAGCTGGCTGATCTGCCGGAGAATATCCGTACCGGTATCCGTGTCGCGCACAAGGCGTCTTTTGTCATACCGGACGATATACTCCGTACTGCTCAGATAGTCTTTTTCTTCGAGCGCTGCCTCTTCGGCGGAGCCGAACCGCTCATGCCGGGAGAGCCGAAGGCCCGACGAATCCGCGACGAGCGTGGAGCCCGCCGAACCGGTCGCGGCCATGAGCGCCGCCGAATTCCCGCTGTCGACGACGATCACTTTACCGCCGCACAGAACCGGGGATTCTCCCTTTTTCCTCTTTGTGTCAACGTGTCCGTTGATGATGCGGGTCCCTTCCGTCTCAAGGCCGAACTCCGCGAGGATCCTGTCCGCGGTCTCCGGCTGCCGGATCAGCTTGTAATACGGGTCCTGCTTCTCTTTGTGCGTGTTCTTTTCGTCCACGAAATAACGCTCGAACGTCGTCGCGCGGTCCTTGCCGAACAGCGGGGATGCCGGTCCCGCCCACAGGTACCAGAGGATGTCCTGGCCGTAAGCCTTGGCCTGTGTCCCTCTCCTCGCGAAATAGCCCTGCCTCGCATGGTATTCGAGAGCGTCCGAGAGCGCTTTTCCGGCGCACTCCCTTCCCCCGATCTCCAGGGAGCGGAAACCGCCCTCCTTATCCATCGGAATGCATCCGTGATACAGGAGGTTTCCGTTGTGGCACAGGTACATGGAGCCGTTCGTGAAAAGGAAGCGGGCATGTCTCTGCAGCCTTTCGCTCCTGCGGAAGGAATCCGCGAGACGGGCGGTGACGGTCTCTTCCTCCGGCGTCAGCGCGTAGGGATCCCGCGGGCTGATCGTCGGGAAATCCGTGTCACGGAGCGGGTAATACCGTCTGCCGATACGGATCCTCTTCTTCATGAAATCGATCTTGTCCAGAAGGAGCCGCTCTTCCATGTGGAATTCCGGGTGGCGGAGGATCGTCTGTCCCTCCAGCTTCATCTGCAGGATCGCCGCCGCCTTGTGCGTCTTCATGTCGCGCGTGAGGTCGCGGGTGTCATATCCCGTGTCGTAAATGATGCTGAAAGTATTCAGGCTGACTTCTCCGTACTCCCGGGCTGCGAGCTCCGAGAGCGGGCGCAGGTCGATATCGTAATAGTTCTCAAGGACGTCGAGGCTCCCGTAGCGGGCGCACATGCGGATCACGTTGAAGATGCAGGGAAGGGATCCCGCGGCCGCCCCCATCCATACGATGTCGTGGTTGCCCCACTGGATGTCGGCGCTGCTGCCGAGCTTCATCAGGTCGTCCATGATCATGTGGGCTTCCCTGCCCCGGTCATAGATGTCTCCCAGAATGTGCAGCCGGTCGATCACGAGCCGGCGGATGAGCCGCGCGAGCGCGATGATCAGTTCCCTTCCGCGGTCGAGCCGGATCACGGTCCGGATGATCTCCTCAAAATACTCTGCCTTCTCACGGACGCCGGATTTCTCTGCGATCAGTTCCTCGATGACGTAGCGGAAGTCCTCCGGAAGCGCCTTGCGCACCTTGGATCTCGTGTACTTGCGCACGACCTGCTTCGTAACTGCCGTGAGCCGCGTGATCATGAGAGACAGCCATTCGTCGCTGCACAGCCCTTTCCGAAGCGCCTCTTCCATCTTCTCCTGCGGATAGACGATCATTGCCGTGAGCGCCTTCTTTTCTTCCGCGCCCAGCGACTCCCCGAACGTCTCCTCGACCTTGATGCGGACCGTTCCGGACCCGCTCCCCGCGATATGGGCGAACGCGTCGTACTCCCCGTGGAGATCCGCGAGGAAGAGTTCCGATCCCATCGGAAGGTTCAGGATCGCCGAGAGATTGATGATCTCCGTAGAGGCCTCCGCCACCGTCGGAAACTGTTTTGAGATGCGCTGCATGAGTTCCATTCTGAGCTGTTCCATACCTGACTCCTCGTCTGCCTTCCGGCAGATCCGCTTCCGCCGCGGCGGAAAGGCCGCCTTGCGCCCGGTCTATACTCTCTTCCCGGATCAGCTGTTCAGCACACTGTGCATGTCGTACATGCCGGGTTCCCGGCCGGGAAGGAATTTGGCCGCTTCCAGCGCGCCTTTTCCGAAGACCGCTCTCGAGTATGCCCTGTGAGAGAACGTGATGACTTCATCCTCTCCGGCGAAGATCACGTCGTGGTCACCGACGATCGTGCCGCCGCGGACCGCGGAGATCCCGATCTCCTTTTTCGGGCGCTTCTCGCGCCTGCCGGTGCGGTCATATACATAGCCGTAGTCGCCGCCGGCCGCCTCGCGGATCGTGTCCGCAAGCAGGATCGCCGTGCCGCTCGGCGCGTCGACCTTCTGGTTGTGGTGCTTCTCGATGATCTCGACGTCAAATCCCGCCGCCGTGAGCTTCGCGGCCGCTTCCCGGAGCAGGTCGTCCAGCAGGTTGATGCCGATCGACATATTGCCGGAGCGGAGGATCGGGATGACTGCGGAAGCCTCCCTGATCGCGGCGAGCTGCGCCTCGCTGAACCCGGTCGTGCACAGGACACAGGGAACGCCTTCCCGCACGGCGTAGGCGAGGAGCCCTTCCAGTGCGGACGCGTTCGAGAAGTCGACGATCACATCCGGCTTCGCCGCGCCAGCCGCGGACAGCGCCTCGAACGAGGGATACACCGGAAAGCCCGCTGCCGCCTCGCCATATGCGTCCACACCTGCCGCGATCGTGACATTTTCATCCTTTGACGCGAGGCCTGTGACCATGCGTCCCATTTTTCCGTTGCATCCGCTCAGTAAAATGTTCGTCATTCCTTCCTCCTTTTTTCAAAATGGCCGGGCAGTATGCCCGGCCGCAACAATTATCTCGGTTCACGTTCCGCTGAAGGCCGGTAAAACGGTCAGATCAGTCCGAAGTTTTTCATCGCCTGCGCCAGCTTCTCCGCATTCGCCGGCGTCATCTCCGTCAGCGGCATGCGAAGCGGCCCCGCGTTAAGGCCCATCAGGTCCACGGCCTTCTTGACCGGGATCGGGTTGACTTCACAGAACAGATATTTGAAGATCTCGAACGTATCCCTCTGGAGCTTCTGCGCGCCGGCGAGGTCTCCCTCGAAGAACTTCGCGCACATGTCGTGCATCGCCTGCGGAGCGATATTCGCGACGACGGAGATCACGCCGAGGCCGCCCATGGACAGGAGCGGCACGACCTGGTCGTCATTGCCGGAATACAGCTCGATATTGCCGTCTGTCAGCGCCATGAGCTCCACGATCTGGCTGATGTTGCCGCTCGCTTCCTTCACGCCGACCACGTTCGGGACTTCCTTCACGATGCGCGCCTGCGTCGCCGGAGCGATGTTGACGCCGGTCCGGCTCGGGACGTTATACATGATGACGGGGATGTTCACGGCATCCGCGATCGCTTTGTAATGGAGGAAAAGGCCTTCCTGCGTCCCCTTGTTGTAATAAGGCGAGACGATGAGCAGCGCGTCCGCGCCGTCCTTCTGCGCCTCGACGGACAGTTCGATCGCAGTTGCGGTGCTGTTCGACCCGGTGCCCGCGATGACAGGCACACGGCCCTTAACATACTCGATGCAGAACTTGCAGACGTCCTTGTGTTCCTGTTCGGTCAGCGTCGCCGCTTCCCCGGTGGAACCGCATACGACGATCGCGTCGGTGCCGTGATCGATCTGGTAATCGATCTGCTGCGCGAACGCGTCGTAATTGACCGTCAGGTCCTTCTCATGAAAAGGAGTGACGATGGCTACTGCTGAACCCTTGAATACTGACATTGTGCAATTCCTCCTGTTGACTTTTTTGCTGTCAGGATGTACCGCCGGCCTCATAGTGCGCCGTGCTGATCTGAGAGACCTCGTCCGCGAAGCAGCAGATCCCGCTCTTCGTCTGCGCGCCGGTCAGGATGACGTCCGTCAGGCCGCGCTGTGAAAGGATCCCGAGAAGCTCCTGCTCCGTGATGATGCCGTTGTCGATGATGCCGAACACCTCATCCAGGATGAGGAGGTCGCATTCGCCGGTCGTGAGCACCTTCTTCGCAAACATCAGCCCGTTGCGGATGTTCCGCTTCTCCTCTTCCTGTTCCCCCGAGTTCATGTCGTTGTAGAAGCCGGGCAGTTTTTCAAACCGGAAGATCTTGATCTCCGGATCCAGCCGCTTGCAGAAGGAAGTGTCCGCCAGCCCTCTGTCCTTGAGGAACTGGATGACGACGACCCGCTCTCCCTTCGCAGCCCGCAGGAGCGCTGTGCCGAGTGCCGCGGGCGTTTTGCCGTGCCCGCTTCCGGTGAAAATCATGATCTTTCCGCTGTGCATATCTTTCTTCCGTCCTGTCCGGCCGCGAAGCGCCGGACGACCCAGTCACTTATTAGCGCGATTTTACCACACAACATAAGCGTTGTAAATTTTCCGGTTTACATCCGCATCGGCGCGCTGAATCCGAGGACGTCGATGCACGCCGAGAGCATGCGCTCGCACAGCGCGAGCAGCGCGATATATCCTTCTTTCTTCGCCCCGTCCGGCTCGGTCAGGATCTTCGTCCCGTGATAGAACGAGTTGAAGTCGTTCGCCACGCGGTAGATGAAGGCGCAGATCCGGTTCGGCGCGAGATCGCGGTACGCGTCGTCCATCATCTGGGAAAAGCCGCACAGATCGAGCATCAGCGCTTTTTCCGCCTCTGTGGACGGCGCGCAGATCCGGCACTGCGCCGCTTCCTTTCCCTGCCCGGACGCGGCGTACTTCTGCAGGATCGAGCGGATGCGCACGATCGTGTACAGGAGGTACGGGCCGGTGTCCCCCTCGAAAGAGGTGAATCTGTCCATATCAAAGATATAGTCCTTGGAGGCCTGGTTCGACAGGTCCCCGTACTTGACCGCCGCGAGGCCGACCTGCTTCGCTGTGCGCTCCGCCTCCTTAGCGCCGATCTCCTCATTGCTGCGGATCTTCTCCAGCATCGCCGCGTCGATGTCGTCAAGGAGCGTCTCCAGCCGCATGACGCCGCCGTCGCGCGTCTTCAGCGCGTGCCCGTCCTTTCCGTTCACTGTGCCGAAGCCGATATGCCGCAGCTCCGTCTCCGGGCGGATGAGTCCGCATCTGCGCGCGCAGCGGAACACCTGGATGAAGTGAAGCTCCTGCCGCTTGTCGGTGATGTAGATGATCTCATCCGGCGCAAAGTCCTCCTCCCGCTGCAGGATCGTCGCGAGATCCGTCGTCGTGTATAAGGAGGCGCCGTCCGATTTCAGGATCATGCACGGCGGCACTTCCTTCGCGTCCGTCTCCTGCGCAACGTCGACGATCAGGGCGCCGTCGCTCTCGTACGCATACCCTTTTTCCTTCATCTCCGCGACCATGCCCGGAATGCGGTCGTGCACGCTGGCCTCGCCGTACCAGAGATCAAAGGAGACGTTCAGCCTCTCGTAGTTCCGCTTCATATCAGCTGTCGAGACGGCGACGATCCTGTTCCACAGCGCGCGGTAGCCCCGGTCTCCCTCCTGCAGGAGATGCGTGTTCTCCAGCGCCTCTTTGTAATACTCCGGATCCTCCTTGGACCTGGCGCTCGCGTAAGGGTAGATCTCCTCGAGCTCGCCCACGGTGAAGGGCGCCTCCTCCGGATAGTCCCCGGTGAAATCCGGGTCAAAGTACGGAAGTTCCGGCTGTCTCTTCTTCAGTTCGGTGATGACGAGTCCCATCTGGAGGCCCCAGTCGCCGAGATGGATGTCTCCGATCGCGCGGTCGCCGTGCCACTTCACGATGCGCTTGATCGCCTCCCCGATGACGGCGCTCCTCAGATGTCCCACGTGGAGCGGCTTCGCGATGTTCGGTCCGCCGTAATCGAGGACGACCGTCTTCGGCTTTTCCGGGAGCGGGGAGCCGAAACGGGGATCGTCCGCCATCTCTCCGACATACTGGCGAATGAAATCCTCCGAGACCTTCAGGTTCAGAAAGCCCGGCTTCACTGCCTCCGCCGAGGAGAACACGGCAGAGTCCTTCAGCTGTGCCGCCACTTCCTCCGCGATCATGAACGGCGCTTTGTGATACTGCTTCGCGCCGGCCATCGCGCCGTTGCACTGGTATTCGCACAGGTCGGGGCGGTTGGATACCGTCACCTTCCCGAGCGCGCCGTCATAGCCTGCCTTCTCAAAGGCCTGTCCCATCTCACTGGTGAGTAATTCAGAAAAGTATTGCAAAGGTTCCTCCTGTTCTCCGGGACGGTGCCGTCCCACATTGCCTTAAGCTTCTGGTTCGCCGGCATCCCGCCGGGAAAAAACGCACCCGCAGTAGTTCTGCCGGTAGAGCGAAAACATTCCCGAGAGCTCGATCGACCGCTTGTAACCGTCCTTCTTCTTGAAGTCGGACGGAAGGAACGGCACGCCGAAGCGCCGCGCTTCTTCCTCCCCGATCTCATTCAGGAGAGGGGCGTTCTTCAGAGGGCTGATCGTGAGCGTCGTCGTGAAAAAGTCGAACCCGCCTTCGGCCGCCGCTTCGGCGGTCCTGGAAAGGCGCAGCCGGAAGCATACGGCGCAGCGTTCGCCCCCCTCTGAGCAGTCCTCAAGACCGCGCACTTCTTCCAGATAACGCTGCGGTTCGTACGGTGCCGGAAGGAAGCCGATCTTCCCGGCGCGCGCGGAAGAATGCATCCCGTCGAACACACCGCGCTCCACCTGGCCGTTATATGCCTGGATCAGCCGCTGCTCTTCCTGAAGGCGCTTTTCGTACTCCGGGATCTCCGTGATATTCGGATTGTAATAATATACCGTGATGTCGAAGTATTCCCGCAGATACTCCAGCACATAGCTGGAGCACGGGGCGCAGCACACGTGAAGGAGGAGGCGCTTTCTGGCGGCGCCTTCCTCTTCCCTCGCCGCGCATTCCCTCAGGATCTCTTCGAGTTCCCTGCTGTAGTTTCTCTTCTGCATGCGGGCCCGCCTCAGCGGAAGTACTGAACGCCTGACTCAAACAGGCGCATGTCGTCACTGCCCTCGATATTGATGTGGACGTGATCTCCGCGCCGCTCGCAGTGCAGCATCTTGCCGAGGACTCTGCCGTCCGGGGAAGTGATGCCCTCGATGGCGGCGAAGGAACCGTTGATGTTCCACTCCCCGTCCATGGTGACGTTTCCGTCCGGATCGCAGTACTGCGTCGCCACCTGGCCGTTCGCGAACAGTTTTTCGATCCATTCCGCCGGCGCGACGAAGCGGCCTTCACCGTGAGATGCGGCATTGCAAAGGACGTCGCCCGCGTTCACCCCGGCGAGCCAGGGCGACTTCACGGAGGCGACTCTCGTGTACGCGATCCGCGACACGTGCCTGCCGATCGTATTGAACGTCAGGGTCGGCGAATCCTCATCCTGTCCGGTCACGGCGCCGTTCGGAACGAGTCCGAGTTTGATGAGCGCCTGGAATCCGTTGCAGATGCCGAGGATCAGTCCGTCTCTGTTCCCGATGAGGTCCGTCAGCGCTTCTTTCAGCTGTTCGCCGCGGAAGGCGGTCGCGAAGAATTTCGCGCTGCCGTCCGGCTCGTCGCCCGCGGAGAAGCCGCCGGGGAACATGACGATCTGGGACGCGCGGATGCCGTCCGAGAACGCTTTCACCGAGTCGCGGATATCCTGTGCCGAAAGGTTCGTAAAGACCTGGATCTTCGTGTTCGCACCGGCTCTCCGGAAAGCGGCCTCCGAGTCGTACTCGCAGTTCGTTCCCGGGAAGACCGGAATAAAGACGGTCGGCCTGCCGATCTCGTGGGAGACGACATGGATGCTCTGATAGTCGCGCTCCGTGTGCAGAGGATAATCAACTTTTCCCTCTCCTGCCGCGGCGACGGACGGGAATACGCTTTCCAGCGGCGCTTTCCACGCTGCCAGGGCATCTGCCAGGGAGACGGACTCTCCGCCGAAGCGGAACGGGCCGTCCGTGACGGATCCGACGACCTCGAAGTCGTCGATCTCTTCCTCCTCCAGAAGTTCCAGGGCGTCCCCGCCCATCTCGAGAAGGAAGTCTCCGGTGTTGTTCGCAAAGAGTTCTTCCACGCCCAGATCATCTGAGAACGTGACGCCGAAATGGTTGCCGAACGCCATCTGTGCCGCTGCCGGAGCGATGCCGTACGCATCCAGCGCGTATGCCGCGCGGACCTTTCCCGCCCGGATCAGTCTCGTCACTTTGCGGAAGGTCTCCATGACGTCCTCATAGACCGGGATATCGTACTCGTCGTGCGGGATGCTCACATGGATGAGCCTGTCTCCCGCCGCCTTGAGTTCCGGCGTGATCACGTCGGTGTCCGACGCGACGTCCACCGCGAAGGAGACGAGCGTCGGCGGCACGTCGAGATCGTCGAACGTGCCGGACATCGAGTCCTTGCCGCCGATGCTGGCGATCCCGTACCCGATCTGGGCGTCGTAGGCACCGAGAAGCGCGGCAAAAGGCATGCCCCAGCGCTTCGGATCCTCATTCATTCTTCCGAAATATTCCTGGAACGTGAAGTGGAGATCGCGGTAATCACCGCCCGAAGCCACGATCTTCGCCATCGACTGCGTGACCGCGTAGATTGCGCCGTGGTAAGGGCTCCAGGAGGAGAGATACGGGTCGAAGCCGTAGCTCATCATGGTCACGGTGTGCGACGTTCCGTGGAGCACCGGGAGCTTCGCGGTCATCGTCTGCGCCGGCGTCAGCTGATATAGGCCGCCGTAAGGCATCGTCACGGTTCCCGCGCCGATCGTGGAGTCAAACATCTCCACAAGTCCCTTCTGGGAGCAGACGTTCAGATCACCGAGCGATGCCGTCAGGGCGTCCGCGAACCGTCCGTCCGCAGCCCCGCCGGAAAGAACGTCCCGCACCTTGTCCGAGGCGATGCGCCGCAGGTAGTTCTCCTTTTCCGAGGGGATCTCCACAGTGACCTTCGTCTCCTGATGCGCTCCGTTCGTGTCGAGGAACGCGCGGGAGAGATCCACGATCTTCCTGCCGCGCCATTTCAGCACGAGCCTCTTGTCTTCCGTCACGACCGCCACCGGTGTGGCCTCCAGGTTTTCTTCCTTTGCATAAGCGAGGAACTGCTCCTCGTCCTTCTTGGCGACGACGACCGCCATGCGTTCCTGGGACTCGGAGATCGCAAGCTCCGTGCCGTCGAGGCCTTCATATTTCTTCGGGACCAGGTCGAGATTGACCTCCAGGCCGTCCGCCAGTTCGCCGATCGCGACGGAAACGCCGCCCGCTCCGAAGTCGTTGCACTTGCGGATGATCGCGGACACTTCTTCCCTGCGGAACAGCCTCTGGAGCGCGCGCTCCGTCGGCGCGTTGCCTTTCTGCACCTCCGCGCCGCAGGTCTCTATGGACGAAGTGTTGTGCGCCTTCGAGGAGCCGGTCGCGCCGCCGATGCCGTCGCGTCCGGTCCTTCCGCCGAGCAGGATGATGACGTCGCCCGGCTCGGAGTTCTCCCGGATGACGTTCTTTCTCGCCGCGGCGCCCATGACTGCGCCGATCTCCATGCGCTTCGCCACATAGCCGGGATGATAGATCTCCTTCACCTGCCCGGTCGCGAGACCGATCTGGTTGCCGTAGCTGGAATAACCTTTTGCCGCGCCTCTCACCAGCTTCTTCTGCGGAAGCTTGCCGCGGAGCGTCTCCGATACCGGGACGGTAGGATCCGCCGCTCCGGTCACACGCATCGCCTGATAGACGTATCCCCGCCCGGAGAGCGGGTCGCGGATCGCGCCGCCCAGGCACGTCGCCGCGCCGCCGAACGGCTCGATCTCCGTAGGATGGTTGTGTGTCTCATTCTTGAAGAAGACGAGCCACTCTTCCCTCACGGGGCCTTCCCCGTAATCGGCCTCCACGGGAACGACCACCGAGCACGCGTTGTTCTCGTCGGACTCTTCCATGTCGGTGAGTTTTCCCTCTGCCTTCAGTTTTCTCATTCCCATCAGGGCGAGATCCATCAGGCACACGTACTTGTCGTCCCTGCCCCCAAAAAGTTCTTCCCTCGAATCGACATAGCTCTGATACGTCGTCTCGATGGGCGTCCTGTAATATCCCTCCCCGAAGGAGATCTCCTTCAGCTCGGTCGAAAACGTCGTATGCCTGCAGTGATCGGACCAGTAGGTGTCCAGGACGCGGATCTCCGTCATCGTCGGGTCGCGGTGTTCCGTATCCCTGAAGTAATCACGGATAAAAGCGAAGTCCCGCAGCGTCATCGCAAGTCCCAGAGACGCATAGAGGCTCTGCAGCTCGCTGTCCGGCATCACGGTGAAGCCTTCGACCGTCTTCACGTCTTCCGGCTCCGGATAGCTGACGGTCAGTGTGTCCGGCTTTTCCATGCCGCACTCTCTCGCCTCCACCGGGTTGATGCAGTAGCTCTTTATCCTCTCAAACTCATCCTCCGTCAGGTCTCCGTACAGGAGGTAGACCTGCGCCGTGCGGATCACCGGATCCTCGTTCTCGTTCAGGAAACGCACGCACTGCACCGCGGAATCCGCGCGCTGGTCGAATTGGCCCGGCAGCGCCTCCACGCCGAAGACCCTGCAGCCTGCAGGGACTTCGATCTCTTCCGGATAGAGAAGGTCGACCGGCGGCTCGGAGAACACCGTCCTGCAGGCGACTTCGAATACTTCGCCGGAAATATTCTCGACATCGTAGCGGATGAAGCTCCTCACGCCCCTGACCGCCGTGATGCCGAGGAAGCTCCGGATGTCCTCCAGAAGGCCTTTCGCCGCTACCGCATAAGGTTCTTTCTTCTCGACGTATACGCGTCTCACATTACTCATCAGATCTCTCTCCTTCGCCTTTTTTCCCTTTTTTTCTTCTGGAACCCGGACGGGCCGTCAGCCGGGCCAGGATCGCCCCGATCGTCTCGTCCGCCTTTTCTTCCGTCATATCCATCGTCAGCGCGCAGATCTTGAGTCCTTCGATCAGATACATCACTTCGCGCGCAAAACCTCCCGGATCCCCGCATACGAACTCGCCGCTGTGCACGCCGCCGCGCACGAGCAGCTCGATGACGCGGACCGCTTCGTCAAACTGCGTCTGCAGATATTCGTCTTTCTCCCCGAAAGCGTACTCGTAAGTCGCGAGGGCAAGCGTATCCCCCGACCTTAAGAGTTCCCTTTTCTGCTCTTCCAGAAAGAGCCTGAGGATCTCGCCGGCGGAAGCCCCGGAGGCGATCGCCTCCTCGATGACACCGCCCGCTTCCTCTTTCTCCGTGCGCAGGATGTCCAGGAAAAGTGTCTTCGTGTCCGGGTAATACAAATAGAGGCCTCCGCGTGAGATCCCGCAGGCGTCGACGATGTCTTTCATCGTGACGGTCCGGAATCCTTTCTGCGCAAAGACGCCTCTCGCTTTCTCCCGTATGTGCTTTTTCTTTTCTTCCGATCTTATGCTCATGCAAGCCGGCACGTTGAGATCCGCAGAGTCTTCAGCCCATTCATTATCCCATGCCTTGGCGCGTAATTCAAATCATCCTTATGTTTTCTTCCGGATACCGTAATTCCATTCTCCGGTCCGTCCGGATCCGGCCTCAAAAAAGGACCGCCGCAGCGGTCCTTCCGGATTTATTCTCTTTGATCGCTCTCCGGAAAACTTAAGGCAAGCCATACGTCATGCCTCTTCGATAAGCCGCGTTATCCTTTTCATCATGGAAATGTCGGTAGAAAACCGGACAAACCGTCTTTCCAGGATCCACCCGGTCAGGAACGCGGCGCACCAGCCGACGCCCTTAAAGGTGTCATTTGCCATCTTTGCCCCTTCCACCAGCACTTTCCCGGCAGCGTCTGTGTCTGTGGGATAGGGCTTGACTGCGGCATATATTGCCACAGCGACAGCGAGCACAACACCGATACAAACCACCGGAAGATCCTTTTCGGGATGGTCCTTCACCCATTGCATCAGCTTCATGGTCAGATACATGACCAGGGTTCCGGCTGCGATGCCTGCCAGAATGTCCTGCGGCGTATACACGCCAAGATTAATACGGCTGAACGCCACGAGAAGGACAAGCAGACCCAGCACGACCCGCAGAGCCCGGGGAATGTCCCTCTGAACCGCCGCACCGCCGTAAACGGTCGCTGCGTTCATCGTATGCCCGCTTGAAGTCTGTGCTGTAGCAGCGGTTCAGAATATCCGTACTCAGTAATCTGATCCCGGTAACGGCATTTTTGAATTTCTGAAGCAGTTCGGCCTGATTGCCTTTGAGATTCGCGCGTGCCGCGCTAATGTCTGTTTCAAG
>JAEEGL010317438.1_pt1 | contig 15588 bp, 13 predicted proteins | sample 9134231 | NCBI WGS metagenome assembly JAEEGL01 (sample SAMN16246548, study PRJNA631951) | gut metagenome | biome: gut microbiome; feature: rumen; material: fiber-attached | host: Bos | place: Iran: Karaj | collected 2018-10
AGTACTTCAACTCATGCTTGGGATGGTAAAGCATGGGGAAGATCTGCATCTGCAAATACTGGTATTAGTGGAGAAACAATGACATTAAATGTTACTAAAAAAACAAATGTTGGTAATTATAGTACTACTGCTACATGTTCAAGTGTAACTAATAGCAAATGCAGTAATTATAGTCTAACTAATACTACTAGTAACTTTAGTATTGTTGATAATACTGCTCCTAGTTGTAGTTTATCATTAAATTCAAAAGGTTATGTATCAGCAACAGGAACAGATAATTATGGAGTAATGGAAATAGCACTTACAGCTCAAGGCGAATTAAATCATCATCCAACATTTGTTTGTCCACCTAAAGGTTCTAAAAAGTCGTTTTCTACTGGTGTTGAGATAACAGATTCTACTACTGTATCTGCTACTGTATGGGATTGTGCAGGTAATACGTCTACATGTTCTAAAACAGTAACTAAAGTAAGACAAAAAAGAACAGCTTCTTGTAGTAGGTATTCTTATGGTAGTACTTGTACTTACTGGGGATCATATGGCAATTATACAGGATGTAACTATTATTCAGATTTGACTAATTATACAACGACATCATGTCGAGGTTGTGGTAATGGATCTAAATACGAATGTAAGTATAGATCATGTTATGCATATAATAAAACAGGATGTAGTTCTTGGGGTAGTTGGAGTGATTGGACTGATGATAGTTCTTGTACAATTGGAGTATCAAGTGACTATTCAACTAATACAGATTGTCGGGTAATATTTAGATAATAAAAAAAGAGAAATTATTTAATTTCTCTTTTCTTTTTTATTTAACTAATTTTTTATAAACATCATCAATATTATCTAATTCTTTATCTGTAATTAATTTGATATCAGCACTTTCATATCTAGGAATAAAGTGAACGTGATAATGTTTCATTTCTTGACCGATGCCACTATTATGAATAATAGTTAGACCAGAACTTCCTAATTTCTCTTGATACATTGTATCTAATTTTTTAATAACATCATTAATATGATTATTTAAATCATTACTTATTTCTTTATAATCTAAATAATGTGTTTTAGGAACGATTAAAGCATCCCCGTTAGTATGAGGATTAATATCTAAGAAGACACATACTAAATCATCCTCATATATTTTTTTACTTGGTATTTCACCATTTGCAAGTTTACAAAATAAACAGTCCATAACTCCTCCTACAGTTTATTAATATAATCTTTAATATCGTCTTTGTAAATAGATTTAGTTGCAAATAATAAACTTGCTTTTAAATAACCTAATTTACTACCAATATTAAAGTATTCACCTTTAATTTTTATTATCTTAGCTTCACCATTTAAGTGATGAACAATAGCTTGTGGTAAGAATAGTTCATTTTCTTTACTAAATCTACATAACTTTCTAATTGTAAATACTTTTTTATTAAGAATCATTCTACCTACAATAATATCTCTTGATTTTGTTTCATTGCTTCTTTTTAAATCAATAAAATTATGATCTTTATCGGTTACTACTAGTCCAACTGTTTCTTTTTTATCTTCCATAACACCAATAACCATTTTATTTTCTTTTTTAAACTCATTAATTACTTGATCAATACTTGATTCTTTATCATTAACAATTAATTCATCATCATATAGTACTAAGAAATTATCATTCTTAATATATTTTCTTGCTGAATACAATGCTCCATATGTACCTCTTTCTTGTTGATGAACATAAACAAATTTCATATTTTTTATTAACATTTTTAATTCTTTTAATAATTCTTGTTTAGCAGGACTATTCTTAATATAATTATCTAAATATGGATCATTACTAAAATACTTTTGAATCAAACTTTTATTAAATTTAGTAACTACAAAGATCATTTTTCTAATTCCTGAATTATAACATTCAAGTACTAATTTATGAAGTAATGGAGCATCAAAAATAGGTAACATTTCTTTACCAACTACTTTTGTTAATGGTAACATTCTAGTACCTAATCCTCCTAGTAAGACAACAGCTTCTTTAATTTCTTTATTATTCATATTATCACCTATTAAAATTATATAAGATAAAGTAATAGTTATCAATATAATAATATTTAATTATGGTTTATATTGATAAATTAATAAAAAAAAGATACTATTATAATAGGTGGTAGAATGAATAAAGACTTAGGTATTAAAGTATTATTTGTTGTTGTATTATTATTCAGTGTTTATCTATTAATATCTGGTTTTTTTGTACCTGGAGATAGTAATAATGATAATAATTCTATAACCGAAAATAATCTACAATTATCAACATATATATTAAATATGAAAATAGGTGAAGAATATACTGTTTATGGAACAGTAGTTCCTGATAATGCAACTGATAAAAGTCTTAACTGGTATAGTAGTAATCCTAATATTGCAACGGTTAATAATGGTGTAGTTAAAGCAACTGGACCTGGTAAAACTATTATAAAAGTTAGTACAAATAAAGCTAATATAACAAAAATGATAAATGTTACAGTTAATGCAAATGAAGTACCAATAGAAAGAATAATTATTGAAAAACCAATGATTGAATTAAATGTTGGTAGTAAAGAAAATATTCAATATAGTTTAGAACCAAGTAATGCTAATAATACAAATATATCTTTTTTAACAAGCAATAAAGATGTAGTAGCTTTTGATCAAAGTGGTAATATTGTAGGGATTAAAGAAGGGGAAGCCACAATTACTCTTAAAAGTATTAACGGAGTTACTAGTGAAGTAAATGTTGTTGTTACAAATAAAGATACTGATGTTACAAGTGTTTATGTTAATATGAAAAAAATAACTGTTTATGTAGGGGATACAAAGACATTGAATGCAACTGTTGTACCAACATCAGCAACTAATAAATCGCTTACTTGGACAAGTAGTAATAATAAAATTGCAACTGTTAATAACGGTGTTGTAAAAGGTATTAAAGCAGGTACAACAATAGTTAAAGTATCATCATATAATGATAAGTATAAAGAAGTAACAGTTGTTGTTAAAGAGAAAGAAACAATCTATCCTGCTATTTCAACTAATAGTAAATATTATAAAGGTAGTGTAGTAGCTACATATAATAGTGATACTTTAAAATATCGTATTCAATCATATGGTGGTAATGATTATGCTGTTATTTGGGTTAAAGATGCCAATAAACAATGGAATTCAGCCTTACCACAACTTGGTAAAGCTTTTAGTGCAGAATCATTATTAACAAGTGAGATTAACAAATATGGATACCAAAAGAAAGGTTTAGTAGCAACTAATGGAGGTTTCTTCTGGGATGGATGGGGAGATAGTCCTTGTTCAATCTTTGTTATAAATAAAGGAAGAATACTAAGAGATATTGAAAATAGAAAATATAGTAGAAAACAATATGGTGTTTTTGGTATTACAAAAAATGGTCAAATAAAAACATATGATTTTAGTACAACAAATTATAGTAACAATGTAAAAGTAAGACAAGAATTACTTAATGATGGAGTTCGTAGTACTTTTACAATGGTAGGTACCCTTATCGAAAGAAATGGTAATTATAATCAAAGTAAAGGATCTGGTATTAATCGTACGGTTCTATGTGAAGTTAATAAAAATAATTTTGTTATCTATTCTGGGAATGGTTTATCCTTTGGTGGTATTGCTAGTGAACTAAGAAGTACTTATGGTTGTAAGGTGGCTGTTAATCTAGATGGTGGCGGAAGTAGAAAACTATATTATAAAGTTGGTAGTGGCTCTATAACTAAAAGATATGGTGGTAGTAGAGCAGTACCTGATATGATGTATTTTGTAGAACAATAAATTAAACAAAATAGTTTACCTATTTTGTTTTTTTCTTTAGGTATTTTATGTTAAAATAATAATTGGTGATTTATATGAATATGAAAGAATTAAAAGTTATCTTTATGGGAACTCCAGAATTTAGTTTAGATGTACTATCTGGACTTATCGAAAATACTAATGTTATTGGAGTTGTAACACAACCTGATAGAGTAGTAGGAAGAGACAAAGAGGTTAGTTTTTCTCCTGTTAAAAAGATGGCTTTAGAACATAATATTGAAGTCTTTCAACCAGAGAGAATAAGAAAAGATTATGATTGGGTAATTAATAAAAATCCTGATATGATTGTAACTTGTGCTTTTGGACAAATTATTCCAGAAGTAATTCTTGATTGTCCTAAATATGGTTGTATTAATGTTCATGCATCACTCCTACCTAAATTAAGGGGAGGAAGTCCTTTACATCACGCTATTATTGATGGGTATGATAAAACTGGTGTTACTATTATGTTTATGGATAAAGGGATGGATACTGGAGATATTATTCTTCAAAAAGAAATTGATATTTTAGACTCTGATAATGTTGGAACAATTCATGATAAATTAAAAGTTATTGGACGTGATTTATTACTTGAAACAATTCCAATGATTCTTGCTGGAACTAATCCAAGAATAAAACAAAATGATTTTGAAGCAACAATCTGTCGTAATATATCTCATGAAGAAGAAATAATTGATTTTAATGATAATTGTCGTAATATCTTTAATAAAGTACGTGGTATGAATCCATTCCCTGTTACTTCATTTATTCTTAATGATAAAGTATATAAAATATATAGTGTTCACTATATGGTTACAGACAGATATCAAAATAAAACTAATGGGGAAGTTGTAATCTTTAATAAACATGAATTTGGTATTAAATGTAATGATGGTGTTATCTTTATTGATGAACTAAAAAAAGAAGGTAAAAAGAAAATGAATGTAAATGACTTCTTAAATGGAACACAAGATATAAAAGAAGGAAATATAATAAGATGAAAGATAAATTAAAGAAATTATTTAATCGAGAAGAAAAAGATGTAAGTCCTGAAGTTAAAAGAAAGAAAATGATTGTTTTCTTTGGCTTTTATCTTATATTCTTTATTTTCCTTTTTATTTGGTTAAAGAATAGTAATGTGGAGAATACAAATGTTCCAACTGATGAAGAAACTAGTTTTACATATAAAACAGATTTAATAGAGAATAATAATTATACATATGTATATGAAATAGAAGAGAATGAAAATGTTAATACTATAAGAGGTATTAGAGATGATGAAAATTATCAATTAAGTGAATATAAATATAAGTATTTCTTAGATATTTATAATATTAAAAAATTAATTAAGAATTCTAAATATTTATATAAAATTGATAATAATAATGAAATAAGTTATAAGTATGAAATAGAGAATAAGACAATATCTAACTTATTACAAAATAGTAAAGAAATAGAAAATGGGGTTAATAATATCTTAGTATATGTTGATAATAATGATAATGTATATAAGATTGAACTTGATTTAAGTAGTTATATGGTAAGTATTAATGAATATACAAAATATCATTTAACACTTTATTATGGAATAGGTGAATAATGAAAAAAGTAGTATTAATAGATGGTAACAATTTATTGTTTAGAAGTTTCTTTGCAACTGCTTATAATGGTAATTTAATGAGAAATAGTAAAGGATTTCCTACCAATGCTATCTTTGGTTTTATCAATATGTTACATAAAATAATTGATGAAGAAAAACCAGAATATTTAATGGTAGCTTTTGATAAAGGGAAAACTTTTAGACATGAAAAGTTTGAAGTGTATAAAGGTAAAAGAGATGAAACTCCTAATGAATTAAAACTTCAATTTCCTGTTTCCCGTAGACTTTGTGATGCTATGGGTATAAAATACTTTGAAATTGATAATTATGAAGCTGATGATATTATTGGAACATTTGCTAAAGTAATTGATAATAGTGATCTTTATGAAGGTTTAATTATAAGTAGTGATAAAGATTTATTACAATTAATTAGTGATAAAAATAAAGTAAAATTATTAAAAACTAAAGATTATATCATGATGGATAAGAAAGAATTCTTTAATACTTATGGACTTTCAGATCCTAAGAAAATGATTGATATTAAATCTTTAATGGGAGATGCTAGTGATAATATTCCAGGTGTTAAAGGAATAGGTGAGAAAACAGCGGTATCTCTTTTACAAAAATATGGTTCACTAGATGGTGTTTATAATAATATTGAAAATATTAATGGTAAAACTAAAGAGAAGTTAGAAGCGGATAAAGATAATGCCTATTTAAGTTATGATATTGCAACCATCTATACCGAAGTACCAATTGATACAGATATTGATCATATTAAATATACTGGTAATAATGAAGACTATGTTAATATTCTTAATGAATTAGAATTTTATTCAATGTTAAAAAAAGTAGATAATGTTAAAAAAGAAGAAAAAGAATTTACTTTTAAAGTAGTTAAAGAATTATCAGAATTAGAACTTGAAAAAGAATATAGTTTTTACTTAGAAATATTAGGTTACAATTATCATGATGCAGAACCACTAGGTGTTAGTATATCAACTAGTAAGAATAATTATTATGTTCCTTTTGAACTATTAAAAGATAGTGATATTTTTAATGATGGAGCTAGTAAAACAACATATGATTTAAAGAAAGTTTTAGTTATTTTTGATAAATATAATATTTCAATTGATAAGAATGTTAATGACTTAATGATAGAAGCTTATCTATTAAATAAGAATGTAAAAAATGATATAGCATATCTATCAAACACTTATGATTATGATATTAACTTTTATGATAAGATCTTTGGTAGTGAAATAACAATTAAAGAAAAAGAATTGGATGTATATGTTAAAGATACATGTAAGAAGAGTTTCTTTATATATGAAAAACGTAATGAGTTATTAGAAGAGATTAAATCTCAGGAGATGGAAAGTTTATATCGTGATATTGAACTTCCTCTTGTATATGTACTTGCTAACATGGAAGAAACTGGTTTTAAGATAGATAAGAATTATCTATTGAATATGCAAGAAGATTTAGAGAAAGAAATTAATTCACTTGAAAAAGAAATCTATGAATTAGCAGGATTAGAATTTAATATTGCATCACCAAAACAATTATCTGATGTTTTATTTAATAAAATGGGTATTCCATATCCAAAGAGAGTTAAAGATGGTAATTATTCAACAAGTAAAGATATTCTTGATAAATTAATAGATTACCCAATTATTGAAAAGATCTTAAAATTTAGAACACTATCTAAATTATTAAGTAATTATATTGTTGGTCTTATTGAAGAAATTAAACCTGATGGTAAGATTCATACAATCTTTAATCAAACACTAACAAGAACCGGAAGATTATCAAGTGAAAGACCTAATTTACAAAATATACCTATTAGACTTGAAGAAGGAAGATTAATAAGAAAAGCCTTTGTGCCAAGAGAAAATAGTATTATTGTATCAAGTGATTATTCACAAATTGAGTTAAGAGTTTTTGCTCATATGTCTAAAGCTTCTAATATGATTCATGCTTTCCAAAATGACTTAGATATTCATGCTAAAACAGCTGCTGATATCTTCCATGTTGATATTGATAAAGTAGATAAGAATATGCGAAGACAAGCTAAGGCTGTTAACTTTGGTATTATCTATGGAATAAGTGGTTTTGGGTTATCTGAAGACTTAGGAATTAACTTATATGAAGCTAAAGACTTTATTGATAATTATTTAAAAACATTCCCAGGTATTAAAGAATATATGGATAAAGTAGTTGCTGATGCTCATAAAAATGGTTATGTTAAAACATTGTTTAACAGAAAAAGAGTTATTGAAGAGTTGAATAACAAAAACTTTTTAATACGTAGTAGTGGTGAAAGAATGGCTATGAATACTCCAATACAAGGTACAGCTGCCGATATATTAAAGATGGCCATGATTGAACTTCAAAAAAGAATTGATAAAGAGAACTTAAATAGTAAAATGTTAGTTCAAGTACATGATGAACTTGTCTTTGATGTTCCTGAAAATGAAGTAGAGATTATGAAAGAATTAATACGTGATGTTATGGAAAATATTTATAAACTTGACGTACCACTTAAAGTTGATATAGAATATGGTCGTACGTGGTATGAGGCCAAATAGGAGGTAATTATGTTTGATGGTGTAGGACCAAGAGAAGAAATTATTGCAAAATGTGAAGATATTTTAAATAATAAGAAATTAGAAGGCTTAGATCCTGAAGTAAGAGAAGTTTGTCAAAATGCTATTACAAGAATGGTGTTTGAACTTCGTACAGAAGTAGCAAACATTAAAAGAAATGTTTCTTTATTTGAAGATTATAGAGGAGATAGACAAACAAAAAGACCATAGTTTTATGGTCTTTTTTCTATGTCATTTTATATAAAAATTATTGATAAAAACTTGCTGTTGTAATAAAATAAATATATAAGGTAGAAAAGTAGGAGTACGTATATGAAGAAAGAAAATAAAGTCTTATTTCTAATCGGAATATTTGTAGTATTTGCTGTTACTTTAATAGTATTTTTTGATAAAAAAATGAAATACGGTGAGATTAATCTTGCTGATAATGAAGATAAACTTGTTTTTGCTGATGTAGGTCATTATGGACTTACGACAGCAGGTAATAATAATGCTGTTTTAGAAACCGGAGATTATATTTATTCATTACCAATTGATAATCCTAATATTACTTATAATTGGTTACAAATAAAAAATAGTGTTGGGAATAATATAACTTATAATAACTTCTCAGGTAGTTACTTGCATGTTGATGGTAATGTTAAAAAAATGATCTTTAACTATACTAGTAAAAATACTGGTACAGCAACAAGACAAATCTTAATTATTTTCCCTAATGGAGAATATACTTTAGAGACTGTTACTGGTGATGAAGGTGTTATTGATATAACAGATAAAGTTACTCCTAATGAAGCAGATGGATGGTATTATGTAAGCTTTATTAATTTTGATCAAAACAAATATTTAGCTTGGGGTATTGAAGCTGTTTATGAAAATAATAATTTACCATTACGTACTGTTGAATTATATAATTTAAAAGTTAAATTAAATAATACATCAAGATTATTTAGTTTTAATCTTAATTTAGATAAAAATAAAAACTTTAAGGTAGTTGGAGCCATATCAAGTTATGATACTGTTAATACAAAGGCTTATGGACGTTTATCTAATGGTAGTGATTATCAATTCTTTGAAAGAACAGCTAATATCTTTAGAGGAAGAGATAATGTTAAATTCTTAAAGAATCAAATTGATGCTGAAAGATATCCATCAAGAGATTTAGGTGGAGCCTTAGATTTATTTGAACAAGAATTATCTAGTTCTTATATAGAAGGTAATACGATAACAGGATTCCTATTTGAGAATAATAGTAATATTGATGTTAATATTTTATCCTTTGGTATTTTACAAGATGTATATGAACCAACAATTACTGTTGATACTGAAATAAATGCCGAAGAAAGATTTAAAACTAATGATACGATCAAAGTAATTGCGGAAATTAAAAATAATCCTACAGGTAATGGTGTTTGTACTAAAACATATAATAATGTTATTACAACTACAGTAGATTCTGTATTATCTAATATAACGAATATTAAAGCTCGTTATAAAGGTGAGAATTTAATTGCAACTTATTCTGAAAGTGATGGTTTAATAACTGTTAATACAATTGATGAGCTTGATTGTTCTTCGCCAGTTGATTTAACTTTTGAAGCAACAATTAATGATACGATTAATAATAGACTAGAAGGTCATATTTATAAAATAAATAATGAGACTAAGATTATTTATGATCTTATTAGAAATAGTAATAATCGTTATCCTGGTAGTATTATTACGGTTAAAGATAATGATACAGTATCATCATTAAAGAGAGTTTTAGTAACATCAACTTATACTGAAAAAGGAACTAATAATGTTCTTGCAAATCCTATTGTTCAAGAATTATATTTTGATGATGATTATGTTACTAGTGAAAGTGATGAAGTAAGTGATAATTATGAACTAACTTCAATTCCAATTAATTATATAGGAACAAGAATAGAGAATGATATTGTTGTAAATTATATTTATGAAATAAAGAAAGCAACAATTACAACATATTATCTTGATAGTGAAACAGGCTTTGAATTAATGCCTAAAAAAGAAGATCGAAAAGAATATGGAGAAGCTTATACAACAATCCAAGAAGAAATACCTGATTATAATTTTGATTACTTCTTAGGTGTTAAAGAAGGAACGGTTAAAGGTGATGTTGAAGTAACATATTATTACATGAAAAAAACAGGTCGTGTAACAGTTAAACATGTTGATATGGCAACAGGAGAAAATTTAGAACCACCTGTAACATCAACCTATAAGTTCCATGAAAGATATGAAACCGGTCCAAAAGATATTTTCTTATACTATATTTATGATAGTGTAGAAGGTATTCCAAGTGGTGAAATAACAAGTGAAGATGAAATTGTAGTAACTTATAAATATCGTAAGAAAGAAGCTCAATTATATGTATATCATTTACTTGATGGTACAAATGAAATGCTTGCACCAACTGTAATTGATAATGAAGTTCGTTATGGAGATGCTTATACAACTACAGTATCTGATCAAGTACCAAGTAACTATGAATTAAAAACAAAGACTGATAACTTTGCAGGATTTATTAAAGAAAATAGAGTAGAAGTATACTATTACTATCAAAAGAAAGATAGTAACTTAAGTACAACGATTACTTTAGATGGTACTAAGACGATTACTTCGAAATCTGATAAAGTTACATATAATATTTCATATAATGCAACTCTTAGTGATTATATTGGTAATGGTACAATAACAATAATTGATACATTACCATATAAGATTGATGTTAATGAAAGTGAATTAGCTGATGGTGTTTATAATGATGATAATAAAACCATAACTTGGACTATTTCTTGGGATAATATTAATACTTATGAAAATAGAGATAGTAACACTATCAATAAAACAATTAGAGTATTATATAAAGATATTGATGCAAGTAATAAAGCTATGATTAATGGGGTAACTGGTAAAATAACTCTTGATAATAACAATCGAGAAGTTACGGAAAAACTTAAAACAGATGTTTTAATTCCAGGAACAATTGTTGTTCATCATTACTTAGTAGGTACTACCGATAAAGTCTTTGAAGATGAAGAGTCAACTGGATTATCTGGTGAAATATATATCAGTACAGCTAAGTATAAAGAAGGTTATAAATTAGTAACTGAAAAGCAATCACAAACTCATACTTTTAAAGAAGAAAGACAAGAAATAGTTTATGAATATAAACATTTAGAGTATGAAATTAAAGTTAACAATAGTAGTGAAGAAAAAGGTAGTGTAACTGGTTATGAGAAAGTATACTATGGAGAGAATTCAAAGAATACAATTACAATAACTGCTAATGATGGATATGAGATTGAAAGTATTGTTGTTGATGGTGTTGAAGTTATTGTAACTGATAAAGAGAGAATGACTCTTGATACATTTAAAAATGTAACAACTGATCATACTGTTGATGTTACATTTACAGAGATCTCAATACCCGTTCCAATTACTGGTAAAAGTAATTATATTTGGATTGTTGCTATAACTTTAATTAGTATTATAGGTATAGCTATATTATCTAATTTAACCTTAAAGAAAAAAGATTAAAAATAATAACAAAAAGGAATGATTATTCATTCCTTTTTTATTGTATTTGAAGATTAATTATTGTATAATAAAAGATAGAATAGGGGTGCTATTGATATGAACAGAAAAGGTCAAGCTTTAGTAGAGTTTATTCTTGTTCTTCCAATCATTGTTTTACTTATCTTTGCACTATTTGATATTGGAAGAATAATCATGGCTAAGAACCATTTAGAAACAAAGATGACAGAGTGTGTTGATTTAGCAAGTAGTGGCGAAAATATAGATAGTATTAATAATTATTTATCTCGTGATAAAGAGTATGATTATACATTCTCTATCACTACCGGTGAATATAATATGTATCACTTAGAAACTAGCGTTAAATTAATGACCCCAGGACTTAAAAGAATTCTTTCTAACCCCTATAAAGTAACATTAGAAAGAAGGATTATTAATGGACAATAAAGGTCAATCGTTAATCTTCTTTGTGCTAATATTACCAATTATTATTTTGTTCTTTGTGCTTTTAATTGATGTAACAAGTTATGAACTAAATCATAATCATATTAAAAATACAATAATAGATAATTTAAAAGTAATATTAAATAATGATGAAAAAGATACTAATAAGATAATTGGTGTTATTAAATCTAATATAGATGATAGTGATGTTGATGCTATTATCTTAGAAAATGAAATAGAAATAGATGTTAGTTATAAACATAAATCATTTTCTAAAAAATTAATTAGTAATGAACCAACTGTTAATTATCATTACTGTGGTAATTATGAAAGTAAGGAAATAAAGAATAAAAAGTGTAATTAGGAGGCAGTATGGAACTACGTCGAGCTAAAATTATATCAGTAACTAGTAGTAAAGGTGGTATCGGTAAATCAGTCTTTATTACGAATCTAGCGGGTATTTATGAAATGTTAGGTAAAAAAGTATTGTTAATAGACTTGGATTTATTTAATGGTGCTATTGGAACTTTACTTAATATTCATACTGATAAGACAATATATAACTTTTTAGATGATTTAACATTTAATAGATTTACCGATGTAAGTAATTATCTATATAAATATAGTGATAATATTGATGTTATTCCATCTTGTAAGGATAGTAGACAAGGTAATAAGATAGCACCTAGATTAATAGAGAAAGTAATCTATTCCTTTATTAATAATTATGATGTTATCCTAATTGACCATAGTCATCTTCCTATTGCACCTAGTTTAGTAGCGCAAGACTTATCAAATACTATTCTTTATATGATTAGTAATGATCCACTTGATATCGCTAATAGTAAAGAAACATTAGATATTTATGATAATATTGGTAGAAATGATGTAAGAGTAATCTTAAATAATTCTTATAGAAGTAAGATAGGTTATTTTAAGAACTCTGATATTAGTGATATTATTGGTCATAAAATAGATTATATTATTGATTCTAGTTTATATATTAAAAATATAGATAAATATATTATGGAAGGTAAAATCTTAGTACTAAATAATAAAATAGATTTTGTAAATCCAAAAGATAAGAAATGGTATATTAATCTAGCTAATGATTTATGTGAGGTAACTGATGGAGAACAAGAAGAAAAACAGTAATTCTTTAATAGAAGAATATGAAATAGATTTAAATGTAACTCGTGAAGATGATGTTAATGACTATGACTTCTTTAAAGATAAAAATTTACTAGATAAAATCCGTAAAGAAATAATTCAAAATGTTATTGATAATAATATTCCTGGTTCTGAGATCTTTGAAGATTATATTAATAATCAAATCGATAAATCATTAACTGGTTATGACTTATCTAACTTAGAACGTAGTCATATCTTTAATATGATTGATAACGAAATAAATGGATATGGACCAATAACGGAACTTTTGAATGATCAAAACATATCAGAAATAATGGTTAATGGACCAGATGAAGTTTATGTTGAAATAGATGGTAAATTAGTAAGAGATAGAAGTGTATCATTCATAAATGACAATCACATTCTTCGAGTTATTCAAAGAATGGTACAACCTTTGGGTAAAACAATTGATGTCACAAATCCAATGGTCGACTCTAGATTACCTGATGGATCTCGTGTTAATGCGATTATTCCACCACTATCTTTAAATGGACCAGTAATTACTATTCGTAAATTTAGAGAGAATTTAAATAATATTAATGACCTTTTATCAAATGGTACATTAACTAATGAAATGGCTTTATTCTTAGAAGCTTGTGTAAAAGCTAAAATGAATATTATCGTTTGTGGTGGTACTGGTTCAGGTAAAACAACTATATTGAATGTTTTATCTAACTTCATTGGTGAATCTGAACGTATCATAACAATTGAAGATGCAGCCGAACTTAAATTAAAAGGTAATCACATCATTTCACTAGAAACAAGAAATACAAACTATGATGCTAATAGTGAAATAACAATTCGTGATTTAGTTCGAAACTCCCTACGTATGAGACCAGATCGAATCATCGTTGGTGAAGTTCGTGGTAAAGAAGCTTTTGATATGTTACAAGCAATGAATACAGGTCATGAAGGATCTTTAACAACATTGCATGCTAATGGTGATATGGATGCTTTAAATAGACTTGAAACGATGGTTTTAATGGGTGATATGGAAATACCTGTTAGAGCTATTCGTGAATATATTAAAAATGCTCTTGATATTATTGTTACTACAAGCAGACTTTCTGATGGACGAAGAAAAGTAACAAGTATCAGTGAAATAATTGGTATGAAAGATGGCGAAATAGAACTTCGTGAAATCTTCTCATTCCATCAAAATGGGGTAACAAGTAATAATGAAGTAGATGGATACTTTGTTAAATGTAATGGTATTCCAAAAGTATATGAAAAATTGGTTGAACGTGGTGTTAAAACACTAGAAGGAGTATTTAGTAAAAAGAATATTAATAGAGAATAGAAAGGAGGAATAAAATGTCATTCGTAAAAATATTTGCTATTGTTGTATATAGTATCTTTGCATTAATTATTATTTCAACATTTGTATATTATTTTCGTTTTCAAAGAATTAATAAAGTAAGACAAAGATTAGGCAAGAATGATTATTTAAAAGAGAAAGATAATAATAACTTATTTGATTTCTTAATTAATAAATATAATCGTTTTATAAATTATTGTAATAACATTTTATCCAAGAGTGTTCTCTTAACTAATTATTCTAAACATTATAAAAAATATGTAGGTAAAGATGATAATCCAATGAGTATTATCTCATTTAAAGTAATATTTGGTTTCTTTGTCCTTGCTCTTATGTTACTTACAATGACAACACAAGGACAAAATATAACTCTTTTAAGTATTATTATTGGTTATACTGCTGGTTTCTTTATTCCTGATTTAATCTTTATAGGGCGTAGTAAATTAATAAAGAAAGATATGGAAGCAGAAATGCTAAAGGCTGTTACCATTATGAACAATTCTTTTAAAGTTGGTTATAGTATTATGCAAACAATTGATATTACGGAAAATGAACTTAATGGTAATTTAAAAGATGAGTTTACGAAGATGAGTAAAGACTTACATTATGGTCTTGATCTTGAAACGGTTTTTAAAAGATTTAGTAGGCGTGTTAAAATGTCTGTTGCTACTTATATGGCAACTAGTTTAACAATTCTTAATAAAACAGGTGGTAATATTATTAAAGTCTTTTCATCAATGGAAAGAACAATCTTTGATAATCGTAAACTAGAAGAAGAATTAAAGAATTTATCAGCTCCTGCTAAATTCTTATATCGAATTTTAGTACTTGTTCCTTTAGTATTTGTCTTATTAATCTATATATTGGATCCAACATATTTTAATCCATTATTTAGTCATCCGTTAGGAATTGTAATTATTTTATTAATATTGACTATTTATATCATATATATAATTGTTGTTAAGAAAATAATTAAGTTAAAGGAGTATTAGTATGAATAATAGTTTTTCAAAGCGTATTTATAA
>JAEEGL010413418.1_pt1 | contig 15588 bp, 19 predicted proteins | sample 9134231 | NCBI WGS metagenome assembly JAEEGL01 (sample SAMN16246548, study PRJNA631951) | gut metagenome | biome: gut microbiome; feature: rumen; material: fiber-attached | host: Bos | place: Iran: Karaj | collected 2018-10
CTGTCATAATTGTCAAGTCATATCCTCGTTGCAATGAAAGTCGTTTAGCTTTTTTACATGAATCATACAAGTCTGCCATGTGTCCATTAGCAATATCAACACACACATTCAATGCATTGTTTTTAAAAGCATTATGATATTGTGTTTCATCGCAAAACAACTCCTCAAACTCATTCTTACCAAATGCAACCCATTTCTTTTCTGTTAAAGCAGTATTTTCAATTAAAAGTTCAATCCGTTTTTCAAACGGGATGTTTCTTGGAATAACCGCATAAATTCCGTTCTTATTAAACTCTTCGTAATTCTTGTCAGATACGACAGAAGCCATAGGTGATGCAATAATAGGAAGATGTCGTTTATCGTCCAATAGTTCCTGAAGTGATTCAACGTATGGATTACACTCTGAGCGTGACTTAATATATGATATTTCTGCACCCAAAATACCTAAATCCTTATATCCATATGTTATTTCTTTCTTAATCATTTTCAAAATATCTTATCAAAAAATTTATATAAAATTTATTAACAAATTCAGTACTGCCAATCGGTATCCAACTGGCAATATCATCACTGTCTATTGTTTCAAGTATCTTTTCATCTAAATCTTGAAGTGTACAATATACATACTCATTCTCTTCATCTATGTGTGAATTATATTGTTTCTCATTTATCTCAATCAAAAACTTCATATGTTTTTACCAAATTTCTCAATCAACGCTTTAATTTCATTTTCTGTTGGTTGTCTATCTTCTTCAACAACTTCTGATTTTGGAAGAAAATGACATATCCTCTCCTTTAAACAAAAAGGACATTCAACACTACTATACCTAAATGAGTGCTTCTTGCAAAACTTCTTATACTGTGCCATGCTGAAGTAATTGGTTTTGTGTCGAGACCTTATCTGCAAGCAATTTTACCGCTTCTGATAAATCACGCAAAATCTTATTATTATCGTTACTATTTTTTAACAAATTTACAGAATTTTTCAAGTCATTGATACTTGAAGTAAGTCTATCAACACTTTTTGTTAATTGTTTCAATTCTACACTACTATCTGCCATAACTATTGTTTTTTATCATTTACAAATATACTACAAAATCATTGAAAAACAAAATTAAAGCAGACCTTTTTCTTTTTTCAACTTATTTATTTTCTCTTTCATTGAACGTTGTATTAGTTTTGATTTTATAATGTCACCATGACATCTTTCATCAAGTTTGCAATAACAGCCAATGTATATCACATCGTAAGTCTTATAGGCTTCATACATTCTATCCCACTCAGACCTGAAGATTTCTCCAAACTCACTTTCATCTTTCAACATTTTATCAAAATATTCACTATACAAATCTATTGCTTCATCTCTTGTAGCAACCTTTACTTCTGCACGTGTCTGTTTATTCTTAATATGTGTATATGGATTACCAAGTATGTTTGGTCTTGAGACATCAAAAGCATTTTCACCAAAATGTTCTTCTTCTAATTTACAATAACGTATTATCTGTGACATATTTCAAAACATTAATTAAGCCAGATATTAACTTTACAAATACCTGGCTTAAACTACAATTACGTATTTTATTTACACACACAACATCATTTCACAATCTGAACTCGTACAATCCTCTGTGAGTCTTCACCTGTTGAACCAAGACCACGTGAACTTAAAACATTAACACCTCGTTTAAGCAGGTACTGGCTTACAGCGTCTGCACGTTCTTGTGCAATCTCGTCATTCTTTGCATTAGTTCCTTCAGGGCTTGCAGTTCCTTCAACTTCAACCTTTGTATTCTTCGGAATCGTGTTAAGAATGTCCTTTGCAGTCGCAGTCAGTTTTGAAGAACCCTTTGCAAATGCAATCGTTAGTACACCCATGTTCTGTACAACAGGAACTTCAACAATCTTTTCAACAATCTTTTCTGTCACATGCTCAATGACCTGAGGTTCTTGTGCTCTAAGCATATTAACCTCTTCATTCAATGCATCAATATCATACTCAACAAAGTAGTGTTCACCATTACTTGTTTTGAAATGGTAATTGTAACCTACAGATACACCAAATTGTGCGTAATTCTTATTGAACTGAATTTTACGAGGTGCTGAACCAAGATTCCAAGTAATACCAGGTTCAATATACAGTGAATGTGCCTTATTGCTACCAAGATTAAATGTAAGGTCAACTGCTGTCTTTGCAGATAAGTCGTTAATATCGCCCGCATTCTTATAGAACGTGTGCCACCAACCTGCACCAACAAGTCCAACTACTTCAAACACACGCGGCTTACCTTTATATCCACAAAACAAATTCGTGAAATTAACAGTACCGTTTGCACTTACATTCGTGCTTCTGAAAGCAAAGTGGTCACTATTCGGATTCAGCATATCAAAACGCTTGAAATCATTCCATGTAATATGGCTTCCAAGCCATCCTGTACCTTCAATATTCACTCCAAATACAGGTGTGAAATCCTTACCGATACGCAATCCTACTGTAGGATTAAGAGGTGTAATCTCATCAAATGATAGTGGGGTTGTGGCACCACCATTGATACCAATATACCAATTATCCCAAAACTTACTCTCAACGAGAGCCTTCTGAGCGTTCATGCTCGTTGTGGCGAGAATTGCCACCATTAAAAAACTTAAAATCTTCTTCATAAATGAAATTTTAATTTTATTTTATCGAATCTCTCTAAAACATTACAAATATACTACACAAAAATCAAAAAACCAAATAAATCTGGTGAAAAATTACTTTTTCTTTGATATTTATTTTTAAAAAAGTACTTTACTATGAACAATAGACAGTTAAATAGCATAATTTCAGAAGAAATTAACAGATTTACATTACGTCAACAAGTCCGTGGAATTGTTAGTGAGGAAGTAAACCGTTACATCGGCAACCTTGTTAATGAAACATCAAGGTCTATTGAAACTGACAAGTCGAATAAAAGAAACACAAGGAAAGATAGCAAAAAAAAATCAAATGTGACAGATTCAATGAGAGCAGAAGTCAATGCTTGGCTTAATAGTGCAGACTTTGTGCTTGACTCACAAGTTGCTTATGCCCTTTGGGGGGGTGCAGACGATGATGATAAAGGTGCTGCATCACGAAGTTTATTTGCAAAAAAGAAATCGGGCAAACGACCTTGGACAGACCAAGAGGTTCTTAAACTTTATCAAATCAAAAACTCTATGTCAACCTAAAGATATAAACACACAACACATACAAATGAATGCATCTCAAACGAGGTGCATTCATTCTTTGTTTTAGTGCTCATCTTTTATTTCTGCGTTCTTCAAACTCTTCTTCAGTTAACCATATGTGTTCATTATCATAAGCAATATACGATGTGTTCGGATTAATGCCACCCTTATTGCACCTTTGGTGAATGATTTCTTCTATGGTAACAAGATTTTCAAAAACAAAATTGTACACATCATAGATATGTTCTTCGATTTCTGGTGGGAATTTAGGACCGTCAAAATCTTCCTCAGTTCCTGAGATAACCTTATCGTAGCAACCTATAATACGTGCTATCTGTTCCTTGTTTCCGCCATTAAAGAGGTCATACGAATCAAAACCAAAGTACTTTTGTTTGTCAGACTCAGCATAGATTTTTGTTCTTTCTGATTCCTCTGAAATCTTAAATAATTGCCCCTTAATTACTTCAGCAGCCGTGTCAAAATCTCTTATATTTTCTCTTGGTATCAAATCACGTAGTTCATTGATTTTTTTATCAATTATGCGTACGTTTTTATCAAGCGACTGTTCAGGATGTGAAACAAAAATCTCGCCAAAATACAGATTATTAATGAGCAGTAAATGTTCTTCACTAAACTTTATCTTAATTCTTCTTCCCATTATGATAACATTTTTATATAAAAATAACATTACCATAATATAAAGTCAAGACATTTAACCGACCATTTTCAATTTATCCAACGCTTTGTTGTACAATTGTCTTATACGTTCGCGGCATACTCCAAGATTTAATGCCATCACATCCATGCTTTCTTGTTCACGACCAATGCCGTAATAACCACGTATTACATATTCTTCCCTTTCTGAAAGATTATCACGTAACAATGTAGCAACATATTCCTGAGTGTGTGCATAGTCGTGCTGTTCGTCCAATTCATTGTTTGAACTTAATGTAACGGCTTCATTAACTTTACTGCCAGAATAACCATTATCTTCACTCTCTGAATTGTTTTCGTCCAAAGAAAACACGTCAAAATGAGCAAACTCATTAGTGTCTGTAATCGTTATGCCATACTTCTGTTTAAGCATCTCTTTCAACTCAACACTTGTTGGGTAACGCTCGTTTATCGTATAGAAACGGCTTCTTGCTTTATTTACATATGTGTAAATTTTATTTGCGTTTGAAGGTCTAACAATGCCCTGTTTATTAATTACATAGTTGTTTATATACTTACGTATCCAAAACACTGCATAGGTCAAAAACCGTTCATCTCGTTCGAGGTCATATTTGTCAATTGCTGTTAAAAGACCTAAGTTACCTTCTTCTATGATGTCCATCATATTTTCACCATTATACCATCTTTTAGCAACAGATACAACAAACCTTTGATTACATTTGACCAATCTGTCCTTTGCTTTAACAGAACTCTGTTCATCGCCATTCTTTATTATGCTTAACAGTTCGCGTTCTTCACTTTGAGACAGAACAGGAAACTTTCGTATTTCATTGAAATACAAATCAATTGTTTTTGTCCTTTCTATATATCCTTTTTCTAATTTGCAATCAACTGTAAATGACATATTACTGTTTCTTTTTTAATATAACAACACACTTGTTTCCCTCGTCTTTTGGCATTGCCTCAGGTACTGCTACTTCGCTTAACATGTTAGCAAACTCAAAAATTGGCCTTTTTGAAATGTCTCTGCGAGACAATTCGCGCCCTTTCATAGTTAACACTACCTTAACCTTATCTCCGTCCTTAATGAAACTCTCGGCCTTTTTCGCCTTAATCTGCATATCATGTTCACTGATATTTACAGAAAGTTGTATTTCCTTGATTGTCGTAGTGTTTTTTTTCTTCTGCTTCATCGACTTTTTCAATTCAAACAGATACTTTGAATAATCGCAAAGCCTTAGAATTGGTGGTGATACATTCCCATTGATTTCAACCAAATCCAACATCATGCGGTCTGCTGTCCGTTTAGCATCAGATAACGTTGTGACCTTATTAAAATCTTCTGGATTATTTTCTCCGTTGCGTTTTTTGAAAATCAGTCGCACCTCGCTATAGCCCCTGATTTCATCATTAATTCTTGGTTCTACAACCCTGTCTTTTTTGTTCGTTTTTGCCATGTTTTAAGCAAGGTAAAATTTTTTATAATATTCGTTTATATTCTTTTTTATTGCCAGATATTTTTCATAATCTTCTTCACGCAGTTTATTTATGACTGTATCACGTTCAATGCGTTTATCCAATTGCTCATAGTCATATACAAAAAGATTAATGTTTTTTGTGTTTTTTTCAATTATGTCTAATACTTTTTCTCGGTCTCCATTACCATCAAACCTGGTAGTTCCAAGCATGGTTGTCATTACCTTTTTACCTTTAAACTCAGCATCGGCTGTTGCCAAACAATTTTCAAGTGCGTCATAGTCAATAAACACACGTTTACTGTGAGGATAGCCACAAATGTACATTAATGACACAATTGGTGTTATATTATTCGCTGTTAATCTACGGCCAAGTTTATTTCTGTCTCCATATCGTGTATTCATGTTCTCTTTATCCAAATCAGGAAACATGCTTGCTATTTTCGACTGGAAACCGTTAGTAAGCATTGAGTAAATGCTCGTTCCGACCAAAACCACATCATAATCTTTAACTTCCCATATTGGGTCTCTGTCCTTTATAATTGTTATCATATTTTTTCAACCAAACCTTTTAAAAATTGACATGATTCTCTCGTAGAAAACACAATGCGCCTTATTAGTTACTTTCATAACTGTATCAAAATCAAACCATCCATATTTGTCAATCTCAGGTGTCACATTATCCTCACACATGTTTGAAAAGCATTTTGCGGGGTCAATGTCTTTATTGTCAAAATGCAAAGCATATGCAATAACTACCTTATTTTTATTTTGTTGCGTTAGTCCTAAAGGGAAAAAATCCTCATCTTTGTATTCTTTAAGACTTACACCGCATTCTTCCTCAAATTCACGTCGGGCAGCAGTTAGCCAATCCTCATTTTTCTCTACACCGCCTTTAAGATAAGCCCAATAATTTTTGTCCTTCCACGCTTGACCACCTGGGTGTCCTAAAAAGAACTCAATTTTGCCATCTTTATTAAATCTATACGGTATTATCCCTGCTGAGTAAATCACTTGAAATTCTTGCTTTTTCTTAATTTATCAATTAGTTTTTTATCGTCCTTCGAAAGGCTTTTTGGCATTTTCTGACGTATTACCACATCAAGAAAACCCCTTTTACCATTACGGTCACATAGCCCCTTGTCTCTTAAACGGATAATAAAGCCATCCTTTGTTCCTTCCTTAATTGTAAATTTATATGTTTTTCCATCAATATGGTCAATGGATGATTCACATCCCGTTATACAATCCAAGATAGGTACTTCTTTTGTGCAAGTCAAATTATAAGAATTTTCAGAAACATTCGATACTGAGATGCCTTTTTCAGGTTCAATAATGGTATTTACAATCAAATCACCCGCAATGCCATCCGTAGAAACATTACCTAATCCTTGTGCAGTAAAGAATACATTATTAGTTACACCCATCGGTATAGTAAAGGTGTAAGTTTCTTGTTTTCTAACCAGACCTTGGCCACCACAATGTTTACATGGTTCTTTTGCGGTTTTTCCCTTGCCATGACAGTAAGGACATCCTGTTATCTTTTCAAACACACCGAAAGGAGTCCTGTTTGTGAAAACTAACTGTCCTGTTCCGTGACAGTGTTCACAAGTAATAACATTACCGTCTTTTGCCCCTGTTCCGTGACAGTGTTCACAAAGGACAATACGGTTAAACTTTACGCTTTTTGTTTTGCCATTATAAACTTCTGAGACCTTGAGCCTAACATTTATAGATAAATTACTTCCACGTTTTTTTACATTGGAATTATGCCCGAAAAACTCTTCAAATTCATTACCAAAATGTTGTCTGAAGAACTCTGACACATCACTTGCACTATAATTAGCAAAACTGTTGTCAGCAGTTCCAAACATATCATATTTATATTTTTTATCTTTATCAGACAAGACATCGTAAGCTTCACTAACTTCCTTAAACTTATTCTCGGCATCTTTTTTTTCAGCATCACTTTTCCCTGTTTGTTTATCGGGATGATACTTAATAGCAAGTTTGCGATACGCCTTTTTTATTTCTTCAGGAGACGCATTGCGTTCAACACCAAGTAGTTTGTAATAATCCTTTGCCATTTTTTCTAAAATTTTCAACAAAGATACTATTATTTTTTGAGAACGTAAAATTTTAACTATTAAAAAATGTTAATAACATGCATTTATGCCAGCAAAGATAAAAGCATCAATACTGGCATAAATGTTATGTTACGCGTCATCACTTCGCATCCTGAACCTCTACGTTTTCATCAGGACTTTGTTGCTGCATACCACTCCATCCGTTCTTGAACATATTTTCTACGTTTGAAGCGTCAAAACCATTAGGGTTAAAACCTTGATTTGCACCGTATGCTTTGGCAGAAATTCCATACCATTTTGTTTGTATTTCTTTTTCCAAATCATCAAAGTCTGAATAATCGTCATTCTCTTTCATTTTTCTAAGAGACTCCAACTTTTCTTCAAAATACTTTCTTTCGTCTTCTGAGATTTTTTCTTTCAGGCTTTCCATGCTTTGTTCAGTTGTATAAATCAAAGACTCACACTTGTTTGCTTTTTCAAGTTTCTCCCTGATTTTAGCGTCTTCTTCTTCGTGCAGTTTCGCCTCTTGCTTAATAGCCTCAATTTCAGCCTCACTAAGACCACTTGAAGATTCGATACGAATACTCTGTTCTCTCATGGTTGCTTTATCTTTCGCACTCACGTTCATAATGCCATTTGCATCAATTTCAAAAGTAACCTCAATTTGTGGAATACCACGACGAGCAGGTGCAATACCTTCAAGATTAAACCTGCCAAGTGATTTATTGTCCATTGCCATAGGACGTTCACCTTGAAGTACATGGATGGTAACGGAAGGCTGATTGTCTTCAGCCGTTGAAAATACCTGGCTTCTACGTACAGGAATCGTTGTGTTAGCGTCAATAAGTTTTGTCATTACACCACCAAGCGTTTCAATTCCAACTGAAAGTGGAACTACATCAAGAAGTAGAACGTCCTTCACATCACCTGAAAGCACACCGCCTTGAATTGCAGCACCAAGTGATACAACTTCATCGGGATTAACCCCCTTAGACGGTGCTTTTCCAAAGAATTTCTCAACTACCTGTTGTACAGCAGGGATACGTGTAGAGCCACCGACAAGAATAACCTCGTCAATATCCTTTGCTGTTAAATTAGCGTCTTGAAGTGCCTTTTTGCACGGTTCAATCGTGCTTTGGATAAGACTATCACAAAGTTGTTCAAACTTGGCGCGTGTCAAAGTCTTGATAAGATGCTTTGGCATGCCATCAACTTGTGTAATGTAAGGCAAATTAATCTCAGTGGTTGATGAACTTGACAGTTCAATCTTAGCCTTTTCAGCAGCCTCTTTAAGACGTTGCAGAGCCATCGGGTCTTTCCTTAAATCAACACCGTTTTCGTTGTTGAACTCATCAGCAAGCCACTCAATAACTTTATGGTCAAAGTCATCACCACCAAGATGTGTATTTCCATTGGTTGACTTAACCTCAAATACACCGTCACCCAATTCAAGAATAGAAATGTCGAACGTACCACCACCAAGGTCAAACACTGCAATACGTTTGTCGCTATCGTCCTTGTCAAGGCCGTAAGCAAGTGCAGCAGCAGTAGGTTCATTTACAATTCGCTGAACCTTCAGACCTGCAATCTCACCCGCCTCTTTTGTTGCTTTTCGCTGTGCGTCATTAAAGTATGCTGGTACTGTGATAACTGCCTCGTCAACGTCAGTGCCAAGATAATCCTCGGCAGTTTTCTTCATCTTCTGAAGAATCATTGCTGAAATCTCTTGTGGAGTGTACTTTCTACCATTAATCTCAACCCTTGGCTGATTGCTTTGGTCTTTTACCACCTTAAAGGGTACACGCTCAATATCGTCTTTAACGTTATCAAAGTGTTCGCCCATAAAACGCTTAATTGAAAAAACAGTACCTGTCGGGTTCATAATAGCCTGTCTCTTTGCAGGGTCTCCCACAAGTCGCTCACCATCTTCCTTGAATGCCACAACCGAAGGTGTGGTATTGCGTCCCTCACTGTTACCAATTACAACAGGTTTTGAACCTTCAAGTACTGATACACAACTGTTAGTTGTTCCCAAGTCGATTCCAATAATCTTTCCCATTTTTACTTATTCTTCTTGTTAAACTGTTTAAAACTTTCACTTATATCTTCCATTAAATCCTTAAATCTTGACATTTCAGACGCTGCATCTTTGAGTTCACGTCTAAGATTTGCATTCTCATCACGAAGTTTCCTGTTAGCCTCTCTAAGGCGGGTAATCTCATCCTTAACTGAACTATCTTGCTCGGACTTCTTAATCATACATGGGCCTAATGGCTTTATTTCTACATCATTAGTTCCGATTGGGCAATCCTTACTGTCTTCTTTTGTCAAACAACAGTTACCCTCTACTGGAACCCATTTTCCGTCCTTTAACTTTTTGACTTCATGTTTAACACGCTTTCCGTTTTCAAAGGCATCATAAGTTGAAACACCTTTACTATACTTAATGGTATGAAGGCTATCTTCACACTCATCATCATCTTTGTCAAAATCTAATCGAGCAAATGGAAAATTTACATCAAATAGACTGTTGATTGTGTCAAAAAAACCAAACAGGTCATCTTTGTCTTTCTTATCTCTAAACATGATTTTATTTATTTTTTATCATTTATTTACCTAACTAATAACAATAACCGTACCAAAAACAAATAACTGACAAATTGTCATAAATTTTCAATACACCCTCGATAGTATGTCTCTTTGTCAGGTAATTCCCTGACAGTTTTGTCCACTTCCATATAAAGTTGCTTCATTTTCTTTTTTGGCATACTTGAATGATTACACAAATATAGAGCCGACTTTTTAAGCATTTTTCTCCATTCTGGGTTTCTCAAGATATTATAAGATGCTTCAAGGCAATCTTCAACAATGGATTCTATCTCCCTGTTTATTTTTGTGTCATCATATTCCTTTACAACATGTCCCAAACGACAATTTGACCCCTCAGTGTAATAACAAGTAGCAATAGTATTTGAACCCATTCCATAATCCCTTATCATCTTTGACGCAATCTCGGTAGCATTGCGTAAATCGCTCTCAGCACCTGAAGAAACGCAATCTTTACCAAATATCAACTGTTCTGCGGCATATCCAGCAAGTGACACTGTTATCCTGTTAAGCAAGTTTTCCTTACTTGGCACGTCTTCTTTATCATCATGCATCAAGAAGCCGTTAATTTGTTTAGACGTTGTTCTTGAACATAATTTTTCAGGCATACGTCCAAACAGACTCGCATAAACGACAAAATGTCCACTTTCATGAAGGGCTGTTAATGCCTGTTGGTTATCTTTGGTAGTCTTGCGTTCATTTTCAAGCCTGAGTTTTTCCTTATACTTCTTATTGAAGATTATGTTACCATTGCTGTCAAGAAAATCAACAACCGTATGTTTACCTCTATAAGACATTACAATCCTGTCTGTACCTTTTGCATTTTCATAAATGTTCCTTACAATTGATGGAAGTTTGCTCCGTACAATTTCATGGATTGAAGAAAAAACAGGTCTTGTCCCGTGTGTCGGAAATACACTCTCTTTATATATTAGGTCAATAATACTACCCTTGAATTCCAAATCCAGACCAATCTTTTCTTTTACATCTTTAGCGAACGAGTTCAGGTTCAGTTCTATAATTTTCCTGAATGATTCACTCGAAAATGAAGGATAAATAACATGAATATTCCCAAGCCTTGCAATCTGTTCATTGCGAAACCGTTGTTGCAAACCCTTTTTAATGTCTACAATATTAAGTTTCTTGGTTATCTTGTGAAATTGGTCAGGTGACATGTCTGGGTTGACATTAAATGCCATATCATATGATTCATCAAGATTACCTAACACAAGAACAACACTGTCCGAAAAGTTTATATCATAACCACGTTTTGCGTTATGGAACACCCTTTCTATGAAATTAAACAGTTCGTCAAAATTCATCTTTTCTAACTCATGGTATTTATCAAGTCTGTCAGTTATTCTGTCTACGCCCTTGTCATATTGATTAAGAATTTTATCAACAACGCCATCACGTAGGAAAAAATCACCTTTTCTTTCTCTTGGTGTATCTTCAAGTAGTCTGATTGAATCAATAGAAGTGTCAGAATTTCGTTCTTTGCTCTTCCAATTAAAAAAATTACTAAACTGCAAGATATCGTAATCTGGGAAATTTTTAAGACAATCGTCACAATTTACCCACACACCGTTTTCAAGTTTTATTGAACATTCATTATTGATTTTCAGCATATATCTCAAAACATTCTGTATGTCCTTGACTACCCAAAAATCATCACGTTTTCTAATTTTTCCTGTGTCCAATAACTCCCAAAACGGCTTCAAACCGCTTTTCTTCAGTATCTCCTCGCCATGCTTATCAATAGTAGCAGCATACTGAAACTCATCATAAACAAACATACGGTTTGACTTCTCATTGGAGAGTTTTTCTTCAAGTTCATTCTCAATTTCCCAAGAAGAGCACTCACCAATTTCAGCAAAATTGAAGTACACCATGTCCTTTTCGATATCCAACAGTTCAGCAATCCTTTTTACAAGACTTGTTTTACCAACACCGCTCATACCCCATAAAGAAATAACAAGTGGACGTGTTTGAAGTTCTGGAAATAGAAACCACGTGCGGAGATTATCCATCACGCAGTCTATCTGTTCATTTATGCCAACAAATTCTTCCTTTAATGTTTTAATGGCATTGTCTATTAATGTTTCCTTTTGGCTAAGTAGTTCATTGTCAAAGTTCTTTTTCATGAAACAATTTTTTTCTGTTTATTTCTTTGCAAATATACTACAAAAAAGGAAAAAAAACAAGAGTTTACGCTACTTTTAATTCGTTTACATCAAAATTTTTAGGTTTTACCGCGAAAACAATCCCTAAATCCTTCATAACAAAAACCATACACTCAGGTAGTGTTTGACATGTGTGTTCAACGTAGTATGAAAATGAATAGTATCTATTCAATACATTTGTATTTTCTGACTTAATTGCAATTTTATCCGCCTCTGGAATATCAAGTGGAACATATTCAAAATCTTCAATCTCATACTTTTTCCCTTTCAAGGCTGAAATCTCACTTACGTATCCATCATCTTCTATGTAATTATAAATCGTAAACCTAAGCGGCCTGTATTCTTTTTCTTTTATCTGTCTCAATAAATCAACATAAAATTCTTTCATTATTCTTCATTTTCTTCATAATTTTTATTTTTAAAGTACAAAAACCAATCCTTAATGCTTTTCTCACTCTCTGCAAGCCATTCGCTTAAAGAAGAATTAAACTCTTCATCACTTATAGGTACTAATGAATTAACAAAGTCTTGAATGTCTTCGGGCTTTATTTCCCTTTGTGAAAATGCTACAAATGTAGAATAAGCCGAATCCATGTAGTCAGACTTACAATGTGTAAAATAACACAATTCTATTTCATAACAATTATCGGTAAAACTGAACCAGCAATCCGTAATAAAGCCACTAAATGCACTTTCTTCTAATTCACGTTCAACCCAATAATTTATACGATAAATCTGATTGAAATCAATCTTTTTTGTAATATCGTCACAAAGTATATTGTTTCTTTCTTTTCGTATATCATTAAGATGTTTCAAAAGAACCTTTTCCTCGTTATTAATTTCTTTTAACCTTTTTTCGTTCATTTTTCTTACCTTTTACAAATTTATAAACTTTTTGTAAAACTTCAATGTTTTCAAAATCTATCAGTTCTTCAGGATTTATTGACAAACCACAAAACCTTGTTTCAAAATGCAGATGAACTCCACTTGAACGTCCTGTGCTTCCAGCCATACCTATTGGTTGTCCCGATTTTACATGTTCATTCGGCACAACTAATAATCTTGATAAATGACCATAATATGTTTCAAGACCATTATAATGCCTTATCACAACCAATAAGCCATAACCACCAGCATTATAAGAAGAAAAACGCACTTTCCCGTCAAACGCAGAATATACAGTATCATTTGTAGAAGCCTTTATATCAACACCATTATGATTTCTTCCATAACGTTTGCCATAAGAACTTGATACTTTATTCTCCTTACACAACGGATGAGTATAACCTTCCATTTCAATGTCAAATTCTTCAGGAATATCCATTACCTTGGAGTGTACCTGATAATTGTTCCAATCATCATATTCACCAGCTGAAGGTGATAATGGATAATCACCAATAACAAATTTAATTGGTTCTTCTTTCACCAAAGGAGAACCATCATTAGCACTGCTTACTAAGCAGAAAAACATCAATATTATTCCTAAAATTTTTAATCTATACACGATAAATTCTTTTAAATTTTATTTAATTGTTGGGACAAAATACTTTAATAAGTATCTCATAGACATGAGAGTTGTACAAATCCTACGTTTTTCGGTAATATATACCACATCGAGGTTATCATGTTGTACATACCTTGCATTTTGCGATAACATACAACACGCTTTCTGCAATACCTGCGGCTCGAACGGTTGTACACACCTTCCATTTTGCGGTAAAATACAACACAGCCAATGACGGTCATTTGTTGTACCTACCATACATTTTGCGGTAAAATACAACTATGAGATAATTATAGCAATAGCGAACCAGTTGTACACACCATACATTCTGCGGTAACATACAACCAAAGTGTTGTAACTACCTGTAATATTGTAAATTAACCGTAAAACGCATCCGAAAAATCGCTTTTTCGGTGGGAGAATTGCCATTTGCAACTCAATTTTTCTGCTTCAACCTATCATTACTTTTTAGCAAACCTTAAAAAGGTTGGGTCATCTATAAGAGGATAGTCCACAGACTTTACTTCCTCGGCACACCTGAGTAGGGAGTCTTTTATTTCTTCTGTTTTCCCTCAGAATATAACCTGAAACCTTCATTACGTATGTTAATTGCTGCATTGACATCCCTGTCATGTTCTGCACCGCAATTTGGGCATACCCATTTACGTACTGAAAGGTTTTTTACCTTATCATTTTTATAGCCACAACAAGAACAGGTTTGTGAACTTGGATAAAATCGTCCGACTTGAACAAGTTCCTGTCCATTCCACTGAGACTTATATTTCAGTTGTCTCTTGATTTCACCCATATTGGCATGAGCAGTACTTCTTGCTGTGTGATGATTGTGCATCATTCCATTTACATTCAAATCCTCAATGCACACAATGCCGTATTCACTATGGGCAATGCTTGAAGATATAGAATGTGAATTATAAGAACGTATATTTGCCTCCTTTGCTTTCAGTTTGGCGATTTTTTTCTGAAGTTTCATGTAGTTCTTTGATGGTTCTTTAACCTCAATTTCCTTGTTCCACTTCTTTGAAAATACTGTTCTGTCCGTTTTCTTCCATTCTTTTTTAGCCAAACGTCTTTGTAGCCTACGTATTCGTTTGTCAAGTTTCTTGTTCTTGTCAGCAACACTATATTTTGTCCCATCCGACAATATTGCGTTCGATTGCTCTTTTATACCCAAATCTATACCTATTGCACAATCAATACAATCCTTTGGCTTTTCTTCAATAAGAAAAATGTCATCAAACAAAATTGAAATCTCGTAATAATCATACGATTTCTTGGTGATAGTTATTGCCTTAATCACACCATTAAATTTCTTATGAAGAACTGCTTTTACAATACCCGCTTTACCGATTTTAACTGTATTTTTCGCCCAGTCAACAACATCCTGTGACTTTGCTTGAACCTGTATTGTATAGGAATCATCATATCCACGTTTCTTAAACTTCGGAAAGCCGCCTTGCTTTTTGAAAAATTTTGAAAATGCTGCATCCAAAGCCTGTGAGGTGTAAATGTACGAAATGGCATCAACTTCCTTCAACCACGAAGTTTCTTCTTCCTTTTTCAATGAAGGTAATTCACGAGCAATCTTATACTGACAACTAAGATGCTCTTTGGTTTCCTTATAATGCTTTTCAACCTTTTCCAACTGATAGTTCCACCACCATCTATTTGCAGCAAAAGACTTTGCAAAGTATCGCTTTTGTTCCTCAGTAGGATAAATCCTGTAGTGAAATCCGTGCTTTACTTTTAATTCTTTCATAAAAGTTTTACAAGTTATATTAATAAACGTTAATTAAAACAAACTTAGTAGGGACGGACGGGATTGAACCGA